>Ga0105164_10000232_pt1 | contig 42219 bp, 21 predicted proteins | sample VDWuncwatermetaG_FD_89674 | JGI IMG/M metagenome (GOLD analysis project Ga0105164, IMG submission 89674) | Wastewater microbial communities from Netherlands to study Microbial Dark Matter (Phase II) - VDW unchlorinated drinking water | ecosystem: Environmental > Aquatic > Freshwater > Drinking...
CGGGCGGGCAGAAGATTGTGCCTGAGATCGGAATAGGCGTACCTCTGGGCGCAGAAAAACCGCTGGTTGAGCCGAGAATTAAGAAAGAGGAGAAGAAATAAGAAGAGTAATGACAAAATGTTGACAGAAGTTAGTTAATCTTATATAATCTTATATAGTTATAATATAAGATTATACGAGAGGGCATGTATGAAAGAAGACAGATTTATGGACAGACTAAAAGAAATTCCCGCGCGCATTGCGGCAAAGATTGCCAGGATCGACGAACTTAAAGGCCAGTGGATCGCAGGCGCAAAACTAAGCCCGCAAGCGCTGGGGCGGCTTAAAAAATCAGTACTTATTACTTCAACAGGCGCATCTACGCGCATTGAAGGCGCGCGGCTTTCCGATGAAGACGTTGAAAAGCTGATGCGCGGCATTTCAGTGCAGAAATTCAAAGACAGGGATAAACAAGAGGTCAGGGGTTATTATGAATTGCTGCAAAATGTTTTTAATGCCTGGAAAACGATTAGATTTTCGGAAAACACAATCAAGCATTTTCATAAAGAGCTTCTCAAATATACAGAGAAAGATAAATTTCATCGCGGAGAGTACAAAAAAACAGAAAATAAGGTTCAGATGATAGATGCGGCCGGTAAATCGGTTGGAGTTCTTTTTGATACAACACCGGCATATCTTACTCCTAAAGAAATGCAGGAATTAACGGAAGCAACCCAAAAACTTTTTAATCAGCAAAGCCTGCATCCTCTGCTTACTGTAGGAAATTTTATTGTTGAATTTTTAAATACCCATCCTTTTGGAGATGGTAACGGCAGGCTATCGCGTATTATAACAAACCTGCTTTTACTTCAGTCAGGTTATTTATATATGCCATATGTGTCCCATGAAAAACTGGTAGAGGATAATAAGCCCGATTATTATATGTCGTTACGTAAAAGCCAGAAAACCCTGCGATCCAAAAATCCGGACATTACGCCATGGCTTGATTTCTTTTTGTCGGTTATCCTGAAACAGTCAGAGTTGGCTGTTGAACTTTTATCAAAAGAAAATATCGAAAAATTATTATCCGCAAAGCAAATTGCGGTATGGCAGTATCTAGAGTCGGTAAATGAGGCTTCTCCCGGGGAGATAGCTGCGAAGGCAAAAGTAGCTCGTCCAACAGTTAATCAAGCCGTAGATAGGTTAATACGTCTTAAAAAGATAGAGCGTGTTGGCCTTGGAAGAAGTACAAGATATAGGAAGAAATGAAGTGTCAGTTTTTTTCAAGCACTGTAAAGGTAAGCGATTTTAAGGTTTGAGAGCCCTTTTTAAGATCCACGCGATATGTTCCCGCGGGTAAAATCTTGCTCTCCGGCATGGTTAGCGAAACGCTTCCTGCGCCTTCTTTTCTGGGGATGTTGAAACTATAATCAAGTATATGAATATCGTCTGTAACGTAATGCCAGCTTGCCAGGATCGCAGTATTAATTTCCGCGTTAGACCATTTAAACCATAAATAAACTTTTGAAGTGCCGCTCGGAAAGCTTTTTGTCGCGTCCATCGGAAGCAGCTTTTCATTAACGGCTTTTGCTATCTTCGCGTCCAGGATATGTATTTTATTTGATTGAACAGAGCAGGCTGAAAGAGAAACAATGAAAATAGCCGTTGTCAGAAATAAGCATAGATTACTTTTTCTTTTCATACTTTCCTCCCCGTTTCAATTTGTATATATTAAATCATAAAATATGCAATAAGTCCAGTATTTTGTATATCTTTTTCGCTATAAACGGAAATATCGGCGCTGCCAGTATAAAAAATGAATAGTTCCAGGTATAATTGCATGTAAGCAAAATATAACTCAAAATGAAAAACGAAAATAATTCTAATATAATAAAAACAATAGCCTGTTCATTATCGAAAGATGAAACTATGATCGCTGAAACAGCCACGCCTATCATGGCCAAAACGAAACCCAGAAACCAGTGCACGCGTTTTATGAAATCGCGCGCGTAAAGCGTAAGAAAGGCGTTCGCGTTTAAAGTTATTCCCGGCATCCATCCCAGAGGCGTATTGTGTATATCTCCGAACATAGAAGAGGCGAGGCCAATCATAACTATTTTATTTTTTACAACCGCCGGGTTGAAATCCCCCTTAAAAGCCTCATAAAAAGAGATCCGCGAAAAATCAACGGTATGCCCGCGAAAATGGATCAAATAAGTTTCAGTATCGGATTTTATGGGTATTACCCATTTTTCACCTGAATTATTCCGGAAGGAAATAAAATTATCGCTTGTTTTTAAGGAGCCAAGATCAACATTTTTAACAACTTTGAGTATTTGCATGCCCCATGATAAAAACCCTTTATTTTTCTCATCAACCAGATAAGTCAGATTTCCTCGCACTTCGCCGTCTTCGTCCTGGATTTTTGTGACAATGCCGGATAAGAGTTTGCTCTCGCAGCCGGAAAATGAAACAATATCCAGGCAGCTTTCTTCATTGATAGAGGTGGCCATCACTATTTTATAGTCGCTGTTAAGGCAGGCCTTTAGCAAGGCGTCATCCCGGGTGTTTGATTTTCCCAAAAAAGCGAAATCGAACGCGATAACTTCAGGCTTTGCCTTTCTAAGATTGTCTATAACCCTTACAAAATCGCTGCGCTGGTATGGCCAGCGTTCGTTCATTTTATTTAAGGTATCATTATCGATTGTCACCAGCAGGATATCTTTTAGGGCAGGCAGGCGAGGGGCAAATTTGTATTCCGCCTTCAACAGGCAATCATAAATTTTCAGGTGTACTAACCTGGCAGCCGGGATAGGGCAGGCGCGGTTTATGGAATAGGCGCCGGCGGCAAGGATTAAGGAAACTACAACAATAAAGATGGTTTTATTTTTTTGCAGCATTGTTTTATTATATGCGATTAAAAAACATTTGTAAATAAAATTCTTATAATGTATAATACTGTTGTAAAAAAGGAGGAATATATGTTGCAGGATAAAATCAATCAAGATTTAGTCGACGCGATGAAGGCAGGCGATAGTGTAAAGGTGTCGGCATTGAGGATGCTCAATTCAGCCATAAAGAACACTGCAATAGCGAAAAAGATCGAGAAGTTGGAAGATGCGGATATTGTCGATATACTCTCTAAGCAGGCAAAGCAGCGCAGCGAGTCAATTGAGCAGTTTAAAAAAGGCAACAGGCAGGACCTGGTCGATAAGGAAACGAAAGAGCTTGAGATCTTAAAATCCTATATGCCGGAGCAGTTAAGCGAAGCGGAGATTGCCAAAATCGTGCAGGATGCCATTTCGGAAGCAGGCGCCAAAACCAGGCAGGACATGGGTAAGGTAATGAAGATAGTCATGCCTAAAGCAAAGGGCCGCTGCGACAGCAAAATGTTGAGCGATATCGTTAGTAAGAATCTAAGCTAAAATGTTAAGAAAGCAAAAAAGATAGAAATTATATGGAATATTTTCGAGTTTCAGTTGTTATATATAATGTAATAGACAAAAATATTGACTTTTTTTGATTTTTATGCTATATTTTATCAACATAACCGGCTGCCAAGGACGGCAGGCGGTTTTTTATTTAATTTCATTTAATCCATAAAAACAATGCAAAAAAATCGTTTTCGCCCATTATTAAAGATAATAGCCATACTTGTCATCCAGGCGTTCATAGTTTTTGATGTCGCATGGGCAGCCGGGCCTGAAGGCTTTAGCGCTTTACGTGTTAAGCAAGCCGCAGACGCTGATGCGTCTGCCGCAGGCCTTAAAGGTGATTTGACAGGAGTTCCCCAGCCCAAGCAATTTGCGCCCCAGGCATACGCAGGGCAACCGCTTGTAGTATCGCAAGCTGTAGTATCACAAGATAACGGCAACTCCGCCACTGGCAATGCAATAGGAAAAAAACTTATTATACCGGCGATTCTATTGGTATTAGCTGTTGCGCTGTTTATAATACCTGCGCATTTTGGAGGCCCTAACATTGATTTCGGCGCTCTTCATATTAATTTTGGCCTACAGCATTTCCAGGGCGATACTTTAAGTACCTGGTTTCAGAATTGGAAAAGCAGTGGCGCCACCAATAATCTGCTTACCATCCCTCATGGCGCCGATCTTCTTGAAGCTGCCAAGCAAATTATTGAATCAGTTAAGGATCGTTATCCTGACCTTGTGTCGCATAATCCGGCCGGGCCGCAAATTCCCGATAGCCCGCAGGCTTTGGTAAAAATTATAAAAGCATTTAATGAGGGCTATTCTTTAACAAGCAGCGATGGAAGTACTTTTGTCCCGATTTCTCAAATCGATAAAATACATGCCATAGTTGGATATGGCCTGACAGCGGCGCAAATCGCGCTTATGAAGGGTTTAGGCATTATGGCAGGTATATGGGGTTCCGCAAGCGCCATCTGGACGATACTGACAGCAAAGCGCCATAAGGCTCTCAATGAGCAGGCGCAAGCGCAGAAAGAGGAATTACATGTAACGGAAAGTGCTTTAAGAGATGCGCATGCGCAGCTAGTCGAAGTACAAAGTCAGACGCAAGGATTAGCAGGGCAGCATCAAGAATTGGAAGCCGGGCGAGCGCAGTTAGCTGAAGAGAAAAGACAATTAGCCGCACAACGAGAAACGGCGAAACAAGAACGTAAAGCATTAGATAAAGCGCGGGAAGGATTAACTTTAGCGCAAGCTGATCAACACGCAGCTGAAGGAGCATTAGTCCCGCAGCGGGATGAGGCTGCACGTCAAGCTTCTGATGAAGAGCAACGTCAGGCAGACTTGGACCAGGCCGTGGATGAGTATCATGCAGCGCAGCAAGCAAAAACAGTAGAAGAATTAGAGGCAGAAGCAGCAAGAACAGCCGATGAGTTAACCGCTGCCCAGCGAGAGCCTGAAGCAGTGGCACAATTAAGGGCCAGCCTAGGCGAATTACAAGGACAAGTAACTGCTGCCACTGACGCCCATGCTAAAACAGAGGAAGGATTAAAGGGTCAGATTACAGACGCTGAAAAAGCTTTAGAAACTCTTCAAGCTGCAGAGCCGGAGCCTATAAGAACTGCAAGAGCTCTCTTAGGAGATTTACAAAGGCAAATAACCGAGGCCAATGATACCTATGCTGCTACACAAAGAGAATTAGAAGGCCAGATTAGAACAGTCCAAGAGCAGTTAACCGCAGCCCAGGCAGAACCTGAAAAAGTGACAAAATTAAAGGCAACCCTGGAAGGGTTACGAGGACAAGTAACTGCTGCCGAACAGGCACATGCTGAAACAGAGGAAGGATTAAAGGGCCAGATTACAGACGCTGAAAAAGCTCTTCAAGCTGAAGAGCCGGAAAACATAAAACAAGCAAGGGCTCGCTTGGAAGAGTTAAAGGGGCAGGTAACTACTGCCACTGACGCTCATGATAGAAAACTGGTAGAATTAGAGGCAGAAGAGCCGGTAGTACTGCCTCCGGCGGCTCCGGTCGTATTTCCGTCAGTAACGCCGCCAGCAAAACCAATATCAGCCCCATCAACAGTAGAAGCCGTAACGCTTCAAAAGCGGTTTGTTTCCGCAATAACACAAAAAAAGCCGGATGTGGCTTTAAAAATTGTATTTGTCTGTACAGGAGGCCGGTTTCGTAGTCCTTCTATGGCGGATTCATGCAATAGTGAATTAAGAACGTATGGTGTAGACGCTGATGTTTCGTCATTTGGCGTAGCTGATAACGGCACAATTACTGAAATACCTGAAGAAGTAAGTTCAGCAGATATTATTGTTTGCGCAAGTATAGAACAAAAAAGAAAATTAATGGGTAGGTTTGTGCCTGGGCAGCATTACAAAATTTTTACCATTTCGGATTTTTTTAAATGCCTGACGGAAGGGCAAAAAGCTGAAGCAATAAATGAGGCAAAAGACGCTCTGAAAGCTGCAACAGTAGATAAGGTAGGATACAATATGGATATCGGCCTTAGATACATTGATAATATTTTTAGTATTCTTGAAACGAGAGACCGTATGCGTGATCCGGTTAATGGATACGTTACAGAGGATGAAATGGATGCAGTGCTCCGGCAGATAATAAAACACGGTTTTGTTCCCTTGTTGATTGCAACTCAAGCGCAAGCCACCGGCAACTCCGCCACTGGCAATGCAATAGGAAAAAAACTTATTATACCGGTGATTTTGATAGCAGCAGCTGTTTCGATATTTTTCGTCAGCCCGGCCGTAATCGGCATTAGCAGCCTGCCGCTTTTACCTTTTATGGTATTAAAAATAGGATTGGTGACAGTACTCGGTGTCTATGGTGCTATTGATGGCTATGTAGCAGTCAGCCAGCTTACTAGAGAAAATAAAGCGACAGTGGTAACAAGCCGTATGGTTTCATCAGTCCAAATACGCACTGTGAAGATTCAGATAGATCGTATCAAGCAGGAGCGCGGCATAGAGCTGCGTGGGGCAGTAGTAATAGGCCCGGATAACAGCTTTAGACGGACAATTATAGATAGTATGCAAAGCTACGGAGTATTTGATATGGTTTTAAAGGCAGCAACGCAAGCAGAAGCAAATGTTTTAATACCACAAAAGACCATAGAATTGCAAAGAACACATCCAGCCGCGGATATTAAATTTATCAAGGTATTCATAGCTAACAGAGTGAGCCTAAAAATAGAAGTGGATGGTTTGGAGCCAAAGTTATTTAGTACTGCGCAAGGCATAAACTATGCAATTAGCACATATCTGGAAAGCATATAAAATTGAGATTGATTTAGATTCAGCCCCTGCAGCAAAATTTGTTGCAGGGGATTTTTATTTAGTGTAAAATAGTAATGGGTGAGGATTTTTATAAATGTCCAAGTTAAGCTTCTTTATTTCCAAGAAAGTCGGCAAGGCGGTATACGATTTTAAAATGATAGAAGACGGCGACAGGGTTGCTGTCGGCGTTTCAGGCGGCAAAGACAGTCTTTCTCTCTTAAAGATCTTAGAAGAGAGAAGAAGGATGGTGCCGATAAAGTATAAAGTTGTAGCTATACACCTGGACATGGGTTATGGCTGTATTCACTCCAACATAATGGAGAAATTTTTCAAGAAAAACGGCTACGAATATCATATAAAAAAGATAAACATCCTTGACACTGTAGGCGGGGACCGCAGCAAAATCGACTGCTTCTGGTGTTCCTGGAACCGCAGAAAGCACCTCTTTGAGATGGCGCACAAGTATAAATGCAGCAAGCTTGCCCTGGGCCATCATATGGATGATATAACCCACACGCTGCTTTTAAACCTGTTTTTTCAGGCAGAATTCAGCTCTATGTCGCCTATGCAGAAATTGTTTAAAGGCAAGATCCATATAATAAGGCCTCTTGTGTACGTAGGCGAAAAAGAGTTAACCGAATTTGCCAGAGAATCGAAATTTCCCCTGGCATGCTGCAGGTGCCCGAATGTCGGAAAGAATAACCGCACATTGATGAGAGACATTGTCGCTAGGGTTGAGAAGGTTTGCCCTCACGCGAAAATAAATTTATTCAGGAGTATATATAAAGATGAGCGATTTCTTAAAGGTTATCGAGACAAGGCGAAGCGTAAGAAAATTTAAAAGCACGCCTGTGCCGAAAGAAGACCTGCTGAAAATCATAAAGGCAGCGTCAATGGCGCCAAGCGGCGGCAATCAGCAAAACTGGCATTTTATTATTATAGAGAATAAGAAGATAAAAGAAACTATGCGGGTTGCGGTTGAGCAGGCGGTCAAGGATTTACTGGCAAAGGTTAATTCCAAGAAAGCGTCGGAAGAAATCAGCTCTTATTCGAAATACTTCACGTTTTTCACAGAAGCGCCTGTTTTGATATGCGTGATAGAAAAGCCATATGATTCGCTTATTACAAGGCTTATAGAGAAATATACAGGAGCAAAGCGGTTGTCTAATTCAGGTATCCAGGGCGTTTCTGCTGCAATTGAAAACCTGCTTCTGGCAGCGCATGATTTAGGCTACGGCGCCTGCTGGATGACAGGGCCTTTGCTCGCCAGGGAGGCATTTAATAAAATATTAAAGGTGAACGCCCCTGATCAGATTGCGGCTTTAATTCCGATAGGTATCCCTGACAGCGCGCCAGGTGCCCCGCCCAGGAAACCGCTTGAAGAAATAGTTACCTTCCTGAAAACCTGCGGGGTTATTTTTTTGTAGACAAAATCCACGACGTATGGTAGTATACCTTTGCGAAGAGTCCCTGGCGGCTAAACGAAAAACTTGGCCGCTCGGGACAAATTTGCTTCGCAAATTTGGAGGTGATATAAGTTATGATGGGACACGGAACTATAGGAATAGCGGCGTTTTTAAGTACGGCTGCTCTTGGCTATCTGGTATGCACTAAAGCCAATGCAGAGAAGAAGGGAAGTAATCTAAAGGCCGTAGGCTTAGGGCTGGGTGCTTTGATCATAATTTTAAGCTTACTTGGTAGTTTTTACATAGTGGCGAAAGCAAGAGGCTGCCATATGATGAATAAAAAGATGTGGTGTTATAAGATAATGGGCGGCGCTTGCGGGCAGGAAAAGCCTTCGATGCCTTGCCCGAAAAAGTGATTTTTGTTGACAAATCTTACGTCTGCAGTATATAATATAGGCGTATTTGGAGCATGGTTTAATCTTCGGGATGCCGGTAACTTGGCATTAGGGAAGTTGAGTAAATGTTTCATAAAAAACAACGAATCAAAGAACCCCGCACCTGTGCAGTTTTAAGCGCTTTAGGTGCGGGGTTTTTAGTGTCTACGAAAGGAGGAGCGCATAGTGGCAACAGGAACAGTAAAATGGTTTTCGAACCAAAAGGGATACGGCTTCATCACAACAGATGATGGCAAAGACGTGTTTGTTCATTATTCAGCAGTTGAAGGTGACGGTTTTAAGACCCTTCAGGAAGGCGCTAAGGTCCAGTTTGAAATAACAAACGGGCCAAAGGGTGAACAGGCAACTAAGGTTACCAGAATATAGTAATCGAAAAAATAACCCCGCCCTTTTGATTGAGTATAGTTGATAGCCTAAGTCAAACTATATTGTTGTGCAGACTTTGGCATGTTACAAAAACTCTGCTGTATCAAAAGGGCGGGGTTATTGTATAAGAATACAGGGGAAAACATATGCGTGTGCGCAGCCACATAGCTACAAGCGTGGTTTTGGGCATTATAGTATATTCCATATTCAGGTCTGTGCCGATAGCAGTCAGCGCTTTATTAAGTGGCATTCTGATTGATTTAGACCATGTTTTAGAGGGCTACCTTAATTATGGCAAAAAATTCAACATATGGACAACCATAAAGGTCTGCGAGAACGGCGACCTGAAAAAAGCGCATTTGTTTCTGCATTCATATGAATTATTGTTTATTTATACGCTCTTGGTCTGGTGGTTTGATCTGGGGCCGGTGTGGTTCGGCGCAGCTATAGGCCTGGCCTTTCATATTATCTTAGACGCGATTTTTAATACTTATTACGACAACGGTTTATTTTTTATCGTAAGATACAACAGGCGGTTTAAATATTCTAGGATTATTGATATTGCAGCGCAACGAAAAAAATTAGCAGTATAAATGTAGGGACAGAACAATGTTAAAACGCACAATTTCGGCAATTATAATCGCGGCATTCTTATTAACGCAGTGCGGCACAGGCTGGGCGCTGCGCGCAAAAGCAACCGGCGAAACAGGTAAAGACGGCGCGCCAAGCGCGTCTGCCCAAGCCATCGGCACCACCCTGGCAACAGCAGCTGCTGCGGCAGGCGAAGGGTTGGTAAAGTTGTTGCAAAAGCATATGCTTGAATATCTAATGTCTTCTAAACTTCCAACCGGAGAAAAGATAGTAATATATCCTGACGGCAGCATACAATTTGGGTCAAAAAATATTCCTATTAAGGTTGAGGGAGAAGAGAGGCATTTGCTGCAGCCGGTATTAGACGTAATGACGGCAGCCAACTTAAGCCGTTTATCTATAAGCCCTGCGGTTGTGCATGAACCTTTGTGCCATGCGTTTTTAGGCGATGCCCTTAAAAATCTGTCAAAGGTAGAGCTTTCTAACTTTACTTTCTTTCTGTGCGGAAACGTTGTATTGAGAATGGATTCAGCAACAGCCGGGCAGGTAGAAGGGGTTTCCATTTCGCCGGCGCCTGCCGCGTGCGCGAACCTGCTTTCCGCAATCAATGAACGCAGGCCTGGAGTCCAGCCATATGAACTCAAAATAATCGAAGAAGCGCAGCAACCCTTTATGGAATATCAGCAGACACCAGCTGCTTTCAACGCTGCTTTAGAGTTATACAGTTATGCTTTCCCGAAGCTAAACTATCCAACACCAGCTAGGGTTAGGGCCGATGTTATTAAAATAATTCAAGAATCAGGTGTTGACACAAAAGCTATTGCAGCCAGCAAGAGGGTGTTGGTTATTGATGCAATATCAGTCAGAGGCAAAGAAACTCAAGCATACCTTGTTGATGCTGAGAGATTTGGCTTTAAGACAGTTGATTTGATAACAGCTGAATTGACGCAGGAACAAGCCATAGAAAAAGGTAAAGATTATGATTTGGTGGTATGGAGAGATGTATTAGGCCAGTTTGTACTTTTAGGCCAAAACCTGAATCTTACTTTACCGGCTGAATCTATAAAAGACGGAAGGCTAAAAACCGAAATAGATATAAATACTTGGCTATAAATCAGGGGTTAGAGTTATCCACAAGAATTTACAAATAAGCTGTAAGTTATTTAAACACAATAACTTGCAGCTTATTTCTTTGCCTATTGTAGTTTACATAAGGTATATTATAATGAGTTACAAATAGGCCTAAACGAGAGATTCTTCAGCTTCCGATACCTGTATTTAAGCTTTATTTGGCTTTGGTTGGACTTTCCTGGCCTGGTGCGGCAATTTGTTCGCGCTTTAACTTTTCCTCAATAGCTGCCCTTATGAAATCAGCGTGTTTGCCTTTTTCCAGGGTGTTTAAAGCGTCTATTATTGTGTGCGGCAGCCGGACTGTTACTGATTGGTATCCTATTGGTTCTTTGTCTTTTTGCGTTGCTTTTATCGGCCTGGACATTGAAATTTCCTTATATAATCAAAAATGATTATTTACAGAAACGCGTAATTACCTCTCCTCTATCAAATTAAGCACGTTTTCTTTCGTAAAGATGCTGAGGTCTGACGGATTTTCAAGAAAATTTTCTACATCCCGCGCCACTTTTTTCCAATCCGCCCCTCTTACTACCTTGTAAATAGACTCTCTCCAGTTATCCTCTGAAGGTAAAGCATTTTTCCAACCGGTTTGTTTAAGAGCATTTTGGAGCAGCGTTAAATTAGGCGATAAACCTTTCCATTTAGATAAATACCACCCCAAATCATAAAAATCGCGGCCTTTGGTGTATTCGCGGCTTAATAGCGCGTGCAGCTTTCCTGCAAATAAAGAGCCGATTTCGTAAGATAAAAAAGAAATCGGAAAATATTTATTTACTACTTCGGTTTTTAATACCGCGCCTTCGGGAGGTTTTGTGTCAATTTCAATCTTAACGGAAAATTTTTGGTCTTTAAGCGGCGACATGCCGGCTTCATACAATAACCTTGAAAATTTGACAAATGCGTGTTGCACATTTTTTTGGTCATTGTAAGACACGGCTACATCATAACCTGCCGAGATTATATCTTCTTTAATATTTTTTACGAGATCAATGAAGGAATGTCCTTTCGCATCAGTTAGGGAAAAATCCAAATCTTCTGAAAAACGCGGCAGGCCGTATAAAAACCTTAACGCGGTTCCGCCCAAAAACGCGGTCCTGCGAAATGCCCCTTTATCGTGCATAATACTTAAGATATATGCCTGAATGTACTCGCGCAGTATGTTTAGCTTGGCATTAAAGCCTGTTTGTTTGGACGTTAATTCAATAGCGTAGTCTTTCATAGTGTTTTCTCTTCTTTTTTATATAAATCAATATATTTTGCGATTGCCCGCGCGACATGCAAAATGCCAGGGCTTTTAAACCTCTCGGCGCATTTTAATAATTTATCGATGTCAACCTTCTCTAAATTTTGAAGCCGCATTTCGTTTAAATACCCCGTTGATTTTTTTTCTCCTTTTAAATAAAAAAAATCCAACAACGCCTTTTCCGGAGTTGCGATAAAAGCGGTTTGTTTATTTATATTGATAGAGTCATAACCCCAAAAAAGAGAATTTTTAATATGCCTGTAATCAAAGGCCCCGATTTCGGTAACTAATTTTTCCGGCCTTTTAGTGGTAACCGAGGTATAAACCGGCACCCCTTCCGGGATAAGATTATGGTACTCAAGGGCTTTTTCCATGCTGATGTATGACGGCTTTTTTAGCAGCGAGGCAGTGAATAATTCGTTTACAGCTGTTTTTCGATACGGTTGGGATAGTAAATAAAAACCCCTTTTTAACTGAATGAGCTTTTTGGAATTCTTCCACCGGCTAATCTGGACCTTAACAGGCACTTGATTCGATACGCCGGCAAGCAAAATTTCAGTATCAATTACCGCTAAATTATCGACTTTTTTAACAAATTCTTCCCATTTCATGGCAGTATTTTAACATATTTGATAAATTAATGCAACCAAATGAAGTATACCTTATGTTTTGGGGTTTGTCAAGGGGTGATTTTTGAAGGGATTTTTAACTCCATGACGCAATACTTCCAACTCTCGCTTTAGAGGCTCCCAATATTCAACATCCTTTTGGCGTTCCGTAGATTCTTCTTTATTAAATCTTAAATCTAACTTGTGCGCATCCGGCGCAATAGCTGATTCCAAAAGAGGCCTTTTTTTAAGACATTCCTTTGCTATCGCCGGATATTTTTTTGACAGCTTTATAAGAGAATCCGCGCTCCTGGATTCCATAAACCACCATTTAATAGTTTTCTTTGGTGGGTTATTTTTATTATTGATATCATTTTCTACCAATTGTTTCAACATAAACCAGTCCTTGTCACGCTGGGTTTTTTTGCTTTGGACAAGGTCTGTAAGGCCTATGACATCTATGGCGCCATTATACTTTACGTTTATTGTCTTTCTACGCAGCCACAGGTTTTCAAACGGATCACAGCCCCTCATCTTAGCCATAATATCTACGCGCAGGTCCAGCACATCGGCTGCTTTACAGCGAAAATGGCAGGCATGCCCGCGTTCTAAATATTCGGCCTTGAGAGATGGAAAGTAAATTGGCTCTGCCTTTAATTCATCCAATGCCTCTTTTAAATGTTCTATATTTTCATTGTTACAGAGTATGACAAAGTCGGAATCGCGGCTGAACTCGGCAGCGCCATAAATGATACACGCCTGGCCGCCTATTAACAATGATTTTACTTTGTGTTTTTTAAAAGTGGAAAGGACTTTGAGGATCGGGTTTGGGGCCAAGCTTGCCTCCTAAGGCGCGGTACAGCTGCCATAGTTTTGTGGTTTCCTGAATCCGCTTGGCAGGCGTAAGGCGCAGCCATGCTGTTTGTTCGTCAGCATTCTTGATATTTTTAGAAAAAGTAGGTTTTTTCATAAGTGTTATTATATAGCAAATCTTCGACAAAGGCAATATATTTCAAATCCTCTTCTTTTCGTGGCATTAATTTAACATTTTTGATAAATTAGCGAAATAAAGGCAAAAGGGGTCAGGCACTTTTTTACGCGCTTCTAAAACGCTCTAATGCCGCGATAAATTCTTCTGCGGAAGAATTTAGATTAAGCGTTTCAACAGGTATGTTTCCGGCGTCAATGGCAAGCTGTTGTTCGGTGGCATTTATTAACAGGGTGTTTTCTTCTGCCAGGTATGCCTGCGCTTCCTGCAATGTTTCTACAATATATATAGTTTTAAAGCCCCATGCTGTCAGTTTCACTTCCCAGCCAGGCCAGTTCGCCTTATTTGGGTCGATTACAACAGCTACAGCATATAATTTCTTTAAATCTTTGACAAGCTCAATGTTGCTTAAAATATCACAGGCGCGCGGCTTATCAGGATCCCCGCCGTATCTATATGCGATTACTCTTTCTATGGCGCGTTCTCTAAGCCCGCTGTCTAAGAGCAGTTCTAAACCAGTATTTATTTTTGCTTCTGCTTGCAAGAAAGCATTGACAGCTAATTTAGTATTACTTAAAACTAATATATGATAATAAATCCAGGGGTATTTTGATTCCTTCGCTGTTAGGAATAAAGTATTATGATTCAGCTCTTGTTGTGTAGCAGGTGCTGCAAATACAGCTTCTGCCTCTTTTTCCAAATCCTCCAAAGGTAATTTATCAAGCGCTATAGTCCGTTCTCTATCCGCATCGTTATAAAACTTCCATTCATCCGGCCTGTCAATATTTGACCAAAAAACGCCTGTCTGGCCTGCCATGTGATTATTTCCATCAGGCGCAAGCATATATTGTATAAAATTACCCAGCGCTTCTTTAAAATCTTTCACTGCGCCTTCAGGCACAGGCAAAAGATATCCGCCGCCTGCCGCGCTGGCTGTGGCGGTGACAGGAGACAATAATCTTAATGTTATAAATACTCGGCCTGGTTTATGCGAATCGTATATTACTTTTGAAACTTTACATTTAATAGGCCTCCCTATTTCAGGGGCTTTTTCGCCGTTTACATAAGTAAATCCTTTATATCTGTCGTTCACTCTGTGTGGTATATAATTCAAATACACGGTAATTCTTCTACCTCTGCCTGGTACGGCGTGAACGTGAGCGGAACTAGAATTGACTATACCTATCAATATATTTCCGGCATAAACCCCTGCTCTGGCAGCCTGGTCTATATAGAATTGCTGATTTGCTGTTTCCTGACCGCCGACTGCGTTGGCGGAAACAGGCTTTATGATGTATGTATTGCTGTTTCTTTCTATGGTGTAAGTCTGTTTTGGATCGAGATTTTTCTTAGTATCGCTTTGCGCCGCAGGCCTTGTTGCGCCTGGCGCCGGCGGCTGCACTGACCAGGTAGCGGGATTTTTCTTGTCAGGCATTAACGGAATCCAGCCATTGTCAAGAAAAAACGTCATAAGCTGCCCAATGTTTCTATTGCTCGTATTAAATTTTGTTTTTGCAAGACTGCTTAAAAGCACAGCGCCAGGTTTCTCTTCTGTTCCCATGCTGACAGCCATTTGTCTGGCAAATTCTAACAATCCGTCATCATCCAGCGTAAGAGCTTTAGTTTCAGCAGCGGGTTTTTTTGTTTCCGGCGGAGATATGCTTAAAGTGATTCTAACTTTTTGTTTTTCAGAAGTTGTGGGAACTACACTTAAAACGGTACATATAACTTTTTGACCATCTGCAGGCGTTTTGCCATTAAATGCATCGTCAAAATTGACTTTGACCGCAATTCCGCTATATTGATATCTGGTATTTGGGTTAGGCAGCCGTATATTTAAAAAAACTAAAACTGCATGATTAAGTTCTCTGTGAACTATTCCTTCTAACGCAGCACCGGGATAAATGCCTTTTTCTCTAGCAATTCTTACATTTTCATCTTCAGCGCCGGCAGCCTGCGCCTGGCCGGCTGCCCCGGCTGCGGCAAGCGCGGCGCCTGGCGAATCTTGCGCAAAAGATAAAAATTTTACCCTGATATCTACATTACCTCTATACTCAGGATTATAACCGACATCTTCAACACGGCACATAATTTTAGTTTCAGGTTTTAATTCATCTGTGTAGGGCAAAAGGGCTCTATAATATTGAGGCCCTTGCAAACCATTAGAAGTTCTGATATTAAACTTGACTACATATCCGCTTCCACCGTGGGTTTTATACAATACAGTCGCCGGTAATTCTGCGCCTGTTACGATTCCTTTTCCCTCTGCTTTTCTCATAGAAGGATGCTCGTCTGCGCCAATCCCTGCCGCAGCTGCGGCAGAATTAGCAGGTTTGACTCCAACACCGTCTTGTTTCTTGACAATTGTCCATGTTTCAACATCCGGATAATATCTTTCTATCATTGCCTCAAGATTTGCTTTTACTACTTCTCTATTTACGTCAATAGGATTAAAGATAGTAAAATACTCACCGACATCATTCCCGGGAAAATCACAATATAATACAGTTTCTTTAGCGTCTTCGCCAGTCAAATTATGTGAATAATCAACAATAGCGCTTGTCAGTTCTTCTATACCGGAAACAGTTACGGGCTTTCTGGCAGCTATCATGGCTGCATACGTAGATTCCTCTGATTTTTCTCCTCTTGAAATTGTTACTTTAAAAATTAAATCCATACCCCTTGTTTTTACCGCGCTGCGATGAACTCTTACAGCATAATTGCCACGGCTGACAACAGACACGGCTTTTTTGACAAATCTGGAAATATTCTCTGAATCGCCTGATCTCATTGTTGCGTCTATATCATGCGGAAATAAATTTATTACTCCATGCGGTACATCGACAGAAAGAGCAACCCAGTCAACATGCTCGGCATCTTTTAATAAATCGCCTATAAAACCATCAACCTCCGCAGATTTATATTCTTTAGTAACTTCGCTTGAAAACTCTATAAGAGCCTTGGCGTATTGCGCGTTAGGCGCTGTTTGCGCTGTTGCTTGTGGCATTTTTGCGATTACATCAAGAAAGCCCTGGGGGTCAGCCTGTATTGCAGGCCTTACTTTTTCTGAATTAGCCAGCGTTTCAGCAACAACACCTATGTAGCCATGATTTTCCGCGGCTTTCTGAATATAATCGTAAAAAACTTGGCGTTGTGAATAATTTACCACGGATATTATATTGGATGCGCTTTTACAATAATTGGCCATCTCAAGATCTTTTCTTAGCGTTTCTGCGCTATCGGCAATGTCGGTTCCTTTAGTTGCAGAATCAAGAATTCTGGTTACGTCGAATTGCAATGCGCCGCCGTTTTTAGGCACGTCAATTTGGCCATGCATAAGATAATTGTCTAAATCATTAAGGTTATCTGCTGTAACCATTTCAGGGTTGACTTCTTCGGTTAAATAAAGAAGTTGACCGGTGAGTATAGCGGCAGCGAATTCCGCGGTTTTATCCGCGCCTCGCTCAAACGGCTCTCCAAAAAGTTTTACAGTAATTTTAGTTTTTTTACCTTCACTCCTTTTAGTTTCCGGCAGGGCTACTTCAAAGCCGCTGAAAGCTGCTTCTAAAACAGCTTCTTTTCTTGCGGCTTGCGCAACATGTGCGTCTACAAGTAATAGATTTTCCGCCTTTTTTAAATATTGAGCTAAAACCTGTTCTTTATCGCCAGGCACATTTTGCTTTACTGAAGAAGCAAGATCCAAAGCTAAATTAAAAACTGTACTATAAATAGCCAAATCAGTAACCTCTTTATCCGGAGCCAATTGTTCGCGAGCCCTGTCTATTATTCTATTTAATCTATCTAATGCTTCGGAATCATTAGCCGGAGCAGGCGAAGCAGCAACAACTGTCGGCGTTGGAACCGGCTGTTCGACTGTTGGTACAGCAGGCACGCTTAGAGGGGCGGTAGGTGGAGCAAAACGTCTTTTAATGCCCCTTAATATATCACCGATGCCGTTTGCATATGTACCTGCGCTGGCTGCCTCGGCCTCGCCGAATATCGCCGTAGCCAGCATGCAAGCATCATTGTACGCAGCGTATTCGGCTACATGTTCACGCGTAAGACTGCCTAAACCCTCAATGAGCATATGCCTCTGGAGTTCTTCAAACAATCTAAGCGGCCTTTTGGTTAAAGTCGTTTGCGATAATGCAATTTCGCGAAACCTTGTACTGCCAACGCGCCCCAAATAGTCGGTCGCACTTAAATCATGTGTCCCTCTTGGATGGTAATATCTTATTACAGTTTGTCTGTTATAATTTTTAGTTTTACTAATGAATTTTTGCACTGCAGCGCCTATTGTTGCAGTTAAATCATTGCCGTATTCATCAAAAGCTATTATCACATCTTTAGAGACACCGGCCTTTTGCGCAAGTTTTTCTTTTTCTTTACCTGTGTTTACTAATAAAATAACAGGCAGGCCCTGAATGCGAGACAATAATATTCCTAAACCTGATCCGCCTTGCGCTACAAGTTCAGGCGCCAGTATATGACAGGCATTGTTATGTGTGCCTACAAAAGCTTTCGCGAATAATGAATGTGCGAATGACTCCTCAAAATCCTGCCGTGCCCTGCCTATTGCGTTTGCCTGCGCTGTAGATTTCACCAGCGCCTCTGCTTCGTCATAAGCAGTTTCATTAGCTTTAACTTCATCAGCGGTCAAAGTCTTTTTTAACCCGACAATCCCTAAATCTACAGTCATTATAGTCTGCAGGTTGTCTTTTATACTTTCCGGTGAAATAGAATTTTGAGTTAAGTGAACTTGGCGGTCTTCTATATCATCAAGAGGCGTGATCCGGAATTCGCATTCTTCAGGGGAAGCGCACATATATCTTACAGCAAGCGCATCTCTCCTTGGATCCAATGAATTAAATCCCAGTAATAAAATTGCGGATTTTTGCAGCGCGATTTGCAGGTCATTATCGTATTCTGATAAGTCTACAACATCGCATTTGGAAAAATTCGGATTTACCACTTTTAAAATTTGCAGTAATTCTGCTTTTTCCTGCGCAGTTTTAACTAAAGCAATAAAAGGTAATTCCATTTTTGCCAGTAATACCGGAAGGCCTGTTTTAGCCGAGCTAACGGATAAAATGTTGCCGTTATGCTTGACGGCATACCTTATATCAGGGTTATTTACCTTATAAAATTGCGAAGCCGCAAAAGCTTCGTTAAATCTGTCCACGCCAGTAGCCTTGGCGCCGGAAACCAGTTCTCTCGCCCTTGCTTCATCGGAAACAATTTCAAAATATCCGCTTTTGGCGCTGTCACCAGCGAAAGATTCGCTCGGGTCGTCAGAGTATACAGCTATTATTGTTTCATTAATTGCACTATTTCGCGCTGCTTCCCGCACATGCGATTTTGTGCTGTACAGCAAAGCCGGTTGCGCAGGTTTTCCATTTCTGGCAGCAATCCATGCCGCAGCGTATAGAGAATGCATAATGCCGTTATTGCCTATAACCAAATCCTGCACATTTTCGAATTTGAATATTTTCGCTATCTCTTTTACATTACCTGCTGCGTCGGCTGCCTTGGCGATGTCAGCGCTGAGCTTGCCGGCGACATTGCTGCCTGCAGCGTTTGCCGGCCGCAGCGCATAAGCAGGTCCTGCCTGCGTTACGCAGAAAGTTGTTACCAGTATAAGTGAGATTAGGCGTTTGAGCATGTTAGGTCTCCTCTGGGTGATCTCGTCATTGCGAGCCCGCCACGTTCTTTGGCGGGCGAAGCAATCTCCTCGGAACAAGGAGTTTGCTTCGGTCGCCCTTCGGGCTCCCTCGCAATGACGGGTTAATCGGTTTTTAAACATTTTTATAAAACAAAAAAGCCGCAACTGCGCTTGGCCCAGCCCTTTTTTAGACATAACAAACCATCTATAAAAGGGCTGGGCTTGGCAGCCTTGGCTTTTAAATTCGCGGTTGTCGGTTGGCTTCATTTATATTCAGTTGTTACAGGCATTGTTCGATGGTGTTGGCAACTAATCTTAAGCCATGCTCTTGTAACTCTTCATCTTGAGCCTCAAGGCCTAAAGTATCGATAATTTTTACGAGCGAATCATATATGTCCGTGTTTTGAAGCATTATTACGTTTACACCTGCTAAAGTCCCGGACAGATTGTTTTGCATCGTATAAAGAGTTGGAACAGTGCCTGGATAATCAGCGTTCATCTCTGCGGCCAATTTCACTACGGCTTCTTCAAAAGTTGTGCCTTGCGTACTTATTACATAGCGCACCACATTATGTTTTCTAAACAGAGCTGCTTCTGCTTTTGTTTTTACTATTGCGCCTAAAGGCGTTTTATCGCCAGTTACTAACATAGCCTTGAGTACTCGCGCAGCATCGCCCGGTGCCGTGCAATCCAAAATAACAGGATTTTCCTGTTTGCTTGTATCCCGCTGCAATTGCGCTCTTTTTAAATCTTCGTTGGCGGTATATTCGGCAGCCCTGGCATCAAAAAAGAGATAGCTATTGTCCTTGTGAGAGGTTGGCCTTATGTAGCCAAGCCACTTTATCATAATACCTGCGATCTGATCTTGTGAAAATCCCGGCACAATTACACAACCCCTGCCAAAAACATTCACTTTCTTTGTTTTTATGGCGCTTGTAGTTTGTTGCATATAGGTAAGAAGCGATGCTTTTACTGCATTAACGTCAGCTTCCGGATACCCAATGGCAGCAGCAATGGTTGCTTGGGCCAATAAATCCACCGATGGCGGTGCATATGCTTCTGCGCCGCGTCCTGCCGGCAGCATATCAAATGAAGTTTCAGGAAATTTATTTTGACTGGCGAATTCATCATACAATTTTTTGACTCTATCGGCTATCGATGAATATACAAAAAATAACATTGACCCGCCGAATCCAGCGCCTTGCATAAATGCAAAAAACTTTGAAGAATCATTGCCAAGCCCTTCTTTGACGTAGTCCTGCAACCTATCCATATAGTCAGAGCTCACTCCATAGCTTTCCAGACCGCGCAAATCAGCAAAAGTCCATTTTTTACCTGTAAGCGGGTTTACGATACCTTCTCTTATGCCCTTTATAGCCTCATCAATCATAGTGTTCGTTATTTCATGCCTATTCCATGTTGCCGGAACGTTATCAGCATAATCTACAACTCTTTGACTTGCCTGTGATGCTTCGGCAAGATCACGTAAACCTGCTATTTTTTCCTGATCAGAAACGCTGGATTTTAGTAATTCAGGGAAAGCCTTTGACGCCCTGTACAAGTCTGCAACCATGCTAAGAGTAACCCTTCTGACATAGCAATTTCCATCTTCTACTTTCCATGCAGCTGTGTCATTAAGCCATTCATTTATTCTGTCATCTCTTTCCCTTGACAAAACCTCTTCCCTTATATATGTTGCAACATCACTTGTAGTTATACTATTGGGCAACAATTTAAATGCTTCTAAAACTTTTTCAAACGGTATATTCATTTCAATAATATCATTCAGGCTGTTTATCCTGCCAAATCTTTCATCAACTTGCGGGCCTAAAGATCTTAATAAATAAAAACCAAGGCCATAAGTCATTACCCTATTCCTGGTTTTTGCGTCAGATACAACAGCTGCTTCAGATGTATCTTTTCCTTCAGATCTATCAAAACCTCTGCTGGGTGTTTTCACAACATATTGCTGTAAACCGGCGGGCAGATATAAAACCTCAGCTTTTCCATCAGGTCCCATATTAACTATACCTGCCATATCACCGTAAAGGATAACACCATGATCGCCTGTGCCGCCTCTTGTTCCTGCCATCCATTCTGAATATCCAACAAGGTTTTTAAATTCATCCAAAGTTATCTCATGCAGCGGATCTTTAACCTCATCTGCTATCTTTATGTCATTCGCTTCCATTAACATATCAGCCATTGCTATGGCAGTGGCTGATGAAGAAGAAATACCTCCGCCTATAGGTATATTTCCTGCTATAGCGCAATCAAAACCTGTGATTATAGGATTGTCCTGCAAATTGTTTTTAGTGCGAAGATAATAATTCAATAAGTAGGCAAACCCTGTTACAAATGTTGCAGGACCTTTAGGCTGAACATTTTGCTCTATCTTTGTTGCAACTCTATCCCATTCATTAGATCTTCCTAACTGCGAAGGATTGGTGATTTCCACTGCATCATAATCTCTATATATATCTAAAAGATTTAATTTTCTTGAGAATTCTTCTGAATAAAATTCACTGCGAATAACTATTACATCGTCTTCTCTTGGCATGCCTACCACAGTTAAATCATAACCTAACAAAGCAAATCTATTAGTATAGCCATCTGCCAATGGCCTGTCACTATGGGCGCCAATAAACATTGCCCTGCCCGGTGCTCTAATTAATGTTACTTCTGCCGTATTTGTGCCGAATGTTTTTGCGAAATAGTTAAGCTGATCCAACAGCGCAAGCCTGCGCTCTTCTCTTATTTTTTCCCATTCAGGGCCTTCACCAAAATAATAGGAAAGATACTCATGGGCTGTTGCTTTATTGGAAAAAATTGTTTTCCATTTGGATATACTTGCCGTGCCCGCTGCTTTTGCTTCGGCGGCTTCTTTATTATTCTCTTTTACCACAGTATTCAACATGAATCTCGCTCCAGCTCTATGTATAGCTGCTCTAATTCTTGTTCTGTCGCCGATAGATTTAGCATTTGTCATGCTATCTGTTCCGCTGGCGAGAGCCGCGCCGATTGCCTGGGCGATCACTCCATAACTATCCTGGCCTGTGTTAGTTTCGCGCAAGGCATAGCTTATGCCTGTCTGGGTGGATAAAAACACAAAAACCAGCAACAAAGCCAATATCTTTTTTGTTTTTTTTGTATTTGTCATTATTTTTTCTCCGTATTATTTTCCTGCCTTAATAAACCCGGCAGTGTTGGCTTAGCCGCAGGCGCAACAACTTCCTGCGGCCTTGCCATCGGCGTATAAACCTCTTTCAAAACCGTCCTGTATAAATTTTTATCGGTCTGGGTTGTGACATTAGGAGCGACCACAACATAGGCAATGTTTTGTTTTTTGAATAATTCCATAAGTGTCGCTGTATGGTAGCCGCCGCATATCAGTACTGCGATTTTTGGCGCGTTAGGGTCCTGCGGTTTGAAAGCGCCTGCCTCGCCTGTTAAAGGCGAAACCGGCAGCCGCGAATCCATTGCCTTTAACGTATTCTCAAGAAATGCGATCTCTCTCTGGCCTGCTATCTGGTAAAAGTTATCGACAAAATTCAGATGCGCGTCAAGCGCTGTGGAGGCTGTGTCAATATTTGTCGATATGTTATTACGGTTTGCTTGTTTTGCCAGAAAATCCTTCCATTGGCTTATCTTAAACCTGTTTTTGTTTTCAGTATAGAATTTCGTCTCGTCAGGCGTTATTTTTATATCTATCAGGTTCTCGACTGTTTCTATGCCCTTTGAAATAAAATAAAGGTCCTGAGCGTCCTTATTTCTTCCGATAAGTTTTTTGTAAACAGTGTCCTCAAGCAACGGCAATTCTTTAAACAGCTCTTCATTATCGATTTTATCAAAAACATTGAGGTAATCTATGTACGCGAATAAATTCGGGTAGAGTTTTTCTATGCTCGGGCCTTGCGGCAGCTGTGACTTCAGATAGTTATAATATTCCGATTGTTTTATTTTTGCGTCTTTTGCCTGCTGGGTTTTGGCAAGGCACTCTTTTAATTTTGATTGAGGCAAGGCCTTTGTGAGGTATTCAAGCAGCTTACCCCGCTCAAGCTCTGTTTTTTTGAGGTCGGTTTTTTGCTCCATAGTGATTGCCGCATCGTATGCTATCATATTTTCAAGCCCCTGCTTTTTAAGCCCGGCTTTTTCTTTATCGTTAAAATGAGAAAGCAGGTAAATGCTATAGTCCTTGAATTTCATTTTTTCATCGGTATAATCCTTTTTCTTTGCCTCAAGGTCGCGCGTTTCGTTTGAATAGATTTTTTCCTTCAGGGCATTGGCTGTCTGCCGCAGGTTGTCCAGCATAGCCATGTCCTTGTCTTTTATCTCATCAAGCTTTAAAAACGCGTTCATATTTGCGTCGTATAGCTCGGGTTTTTCGATGCCGAATACATCTATCGGATAATCTTCGGTTATGTCAAGGTAATTTTCACCGCATATCTTGCCGGAGCGCAGGTATTTGTCCGCAACCTCTACGCGCTTATCTTTTGGAGCGTATTCGCGCATATAAGACAGAGAATCCGAGCGCGAGCCGCCTTCAACCAGGATAAGAGTTACACCGTGCGCCTTATAAAGATACTCGAGCATCTTCGCCAGATTCATCTGCGCTTCGTAGTTGCAGTGCGCGTCCTGTATGTGAATGATTATTTTTTCTTGTGCACCATCATGCGGCCAGTATTCTTTTACTGATCCGAATTCAGAGGGTATCCTCAATTGGCTGGGGTTCATTAAGTCTGTGCGTGTTATCTTGGGCTTTTCAGGTGTTTTTGCCTTTTTGGCTGCTAGCTTGGCTTCGGTCTGAATTGCCTGCGGTTTTTTGGCGAATATATTGCCTTTGGCAGTATCGCCTGAAATCTCCGCCGCCGCCTGGTCATTGCTTACGGTCTTTCTCTGGAATATGTTCGCGCGCGGCGTGTCTATTGCCAATGCGCAGTTTGTAGCTAAAAATAGAACAATAAGCGATAACGATAATGAAAATACACTATTGATTTTTGTCTTCATATGCCCATTCTCCTTTGGTGCCAGGCACCGATTTATAAGTTATTTATTTACAATATGTTACAATCGATTTTGATTGATTTTGATGGGGACAGGTTCTGGCGGTAAATAATCGCACGGGAAACCTGCCCCCATTAGTGCTCATTATATTAACAATATAAATCGTCAAATATTCCAGATATTATTATAACTTTTTTATACACTTAACTAAAATTGAAACTCCTACCTGCATTTATTGCAAGCAGGAGTTAATTTAACGTGTCAAAAAATAATCTTACGCCTGCGTGTCAAGATAAGCAGTAATTCTAGTGCTTGCTGTTGTCTCATCAGCAATATTTCCCAGGCCTTGCAGTAATCTTATATCTGCTGCAGTCAAGCCAAATGTTTGCGTAAGAATGCTGGCAGACAAACCGGTATTATCTACCACTGTTATCAAATCACGTTCCAAGCCATTAGTTTCAAGTTCTGCTATTTTGTCTAATGCCTCGAGTGCGGAAGCTGCGACCTTAATATAATCAGCGCGGTATCCTGCTGCCTCAAGCCTTTGCATGGTTGGATCATTCGCAGTAGTAGAAATAACAACAGCGCCTCTCTGTTGGGCTTTTGCTCTGCGCGCTTGCGATACAACATCTAGAGTACTTTTTGTCGCCGCCGGCGCACCAGTGGTGATTTGACCTCCTGCAGCGGCTTGTACCCTAGCAGCCTGGTATTCCGCATTTTTCGCGGCAAACATTTGCGCGAAATAATTGATAAGCGGTGTGTCAGCAAGATTGGTTAACTCATCCAGGCAATCAGGTGTAGCCAAAACCCCCAGGCAGCCCCTGGATTCTGCGAGCTTTTGTACAGCTTGAGAAGTGGCGTCGGTTTGTTTTGCTATTATTACAAACTGCGCCTGGCGTGTATCGTATACCTTAACATCGGTAAGGGCTGACTGGAAAAACTTCGAATCCGTTGCCAAAAAGATTATTAAAGTATCGTCATCTACGCTGTAATCTTCATTATATTTACCGTCTTTAAATTTTTCAGGGTTTGGGTCAACAGATGCCAAAGGCCCGTGCCATGCGGAATCATTAGGCAGCGCTTCAGCGGTTATGCCGAGCATCCTTAACTGTCTGGCAAATTCCAAGGCATCAGCCCACGATTGCCCGCCGCCTATGATTTGAACCTTATTATATTTGGCTGCCACAGGCAGAATACTTTTTATCTGTTCTACCATGGCGTCATCAGCAACTGCCTGCCTGGTAAGATCAGGCACCATTTCCAGGCACTGGCGGCTGGAAGCGAGCAATGTCCTATAGGCCTCTGTTTTAGCTGCCTTTAACTGGGCTAATTGCACGCCAAGGCCGAAAAGAGCCGAATATGTTACGCCGTACATGCTAACGTCATCGACATCATCACCTATTGTTATATTGCCGCCTCTTTTTTTAGCCAAAGCTGCTGCAGGCGAAGCGGAATCTGAAATGCTGACTAATAAAGCATCTTCAGGCACTGTTTTTAAAGCATGCTCCATACTAGACGCGGAGCGTTCGTCGCCGACCAAGGCAAGCTGTTCCTGGTTGCGGCCGGTTTCAGGGTCAGCAATATCAGCGATTTCATCATTTCTCTCGTGCCTGTCATTAGAACGATGGACAGCTACTACAAGTGTATTTGAAGGATCAATACTGCGCGCTATATTATCGTCTACAGAACGGCAGACCTTCACATCAACGCCCAAGACATTCGGATTAACAGCGCGAAGCACAAGCCCGTCGCCTTCCTGTCTGTCGGCGTCAATGTTAACCTCGAAAACCTTACCGTTGATATCTATGGTTTTTGTTTCATTGCTTACTGCCATTAAAGGAGCAGTTTCGCTTACAGTAATTGTGCCGTCTTCGTTTCTATTTAATGCTTTTATGTTAAAGAATATATTGTGTTCATTACTATAAATAACTCTGACATACTCGCCTGCTATGGAAAAATCTACAGGTTTATTATAGATATCTTTTCCTGTGGCGACCTTCTCTCTTGAACCCAGCGGGAATTGAGCTGCTTTAGCGGCATTCTCCGTTGTTTCCTCATCAGTAATTACCACAACACGCTCAAGGCCGTGAAGGTCTTCGCCAAACCTCGCCTTTAAATTCTCCATATCAACATGGAAGCCGTCTCCTAAAACGCCTTCCAGAGTTTTCTTAAAAGCAAAAGGCAGACTTTGCGCTGCCCTTGTCCTTGGATTAACCTCTGCCCCTGCCTGCCACTGGCCTCGTAATTGTTCGGCGTATGCTCTAAGCGCCTGCGCTTCGCGAGCCGCATCCCTTGCATTTGCAAATTGCATAGGCGATGCCAATTCCGCCCTTGTCTGTTTAATTAAATCCAGCGCCTCCTGCATACCGCTTACCACTACGGATTTTGCCAGGTTTCTGGGGGTGTCTATGTTGCGCTTAAATGCCTCTGCCCATGACACTGAAAGCATAATGCCGAAAGGCATATCAATCATAGCCTGAAGCGTTGGCCTTAACTTAGGCACAGTATTGATGATTATCCTGTTTTTTCCTCGAGCAATCGACAGCGCTCTCATTGCCTGTAATTCTTCTGCGTGCGGATTCTTGTCTTCTTTTGAAAAGGTCTGGACTGCGACATTCGCGTCAACCTCATTAAGCCACCTGACAGCTTCCATCATTTCATCCAGCCTGTTGGGATCAGTCATATTTATGCCGACCATAATCTTCTTTCCTAATCTTAAAGATTTAAGAATGGCGTTTTTCCAGCTGGCATCATCCACATCCAAACCTATGCCGACTATATGAACCTCTTCTTCAACCTTTAACTCCATCTCGTGAATGATGGGATTTGCCCTGCTTCCCAGCATAAAGAATGAACAACAATCAGTGCAGACATCAGCGACCTCTTGAGCGGCTTCATGCAAGCTTCCGCTTTCCAGGATGTTGGTGGTGTATTCCGACATCTTCATCTGGTCAGCAACATACTGTTCGCTTATCTGGCGTTCTGTTCCGCGTAAATCGCCCATTTGAACCGCCAACAAATCCAGGCATTGCAATATCGCGGCAAAGCCTTTGTAAGTAGTGATTGTATTTTCAATGCCTGACTGCACGTCAATAGTGCCGCCTGTATTTTCAGTCAATCTTCCCATATCAGACTGCGGCTTTCCTGTAATAGTCATACACAAGGCGCCTTTTCTCTGAAGGCTCTGCATTATTTTAAGCGTTGCCGATGTTGTGCCTGACCAGCTTATACCTATAAACAAATCATGGGCAGGATCGATATCAACGCCTAATGTGGCCAGATCGCTTGGCTCGCATGGAATAATCTCAACACCCGGAAGCGTTTCCTCAAAAACCGGGCTTGCGCATATAGCGTCGCGCCATGAACTTCCTACGCCTACTAAATACACACGCCGTAAATTTTCGAGGTTTTCATGGTAAAGTTTTCTAAGCGCCTTAACATTTTGCGGGGCAAGGATATTTACAGTATCTTCATACCCTTGAACTACTTCGCCTGCGTCAAACGCGCGTAACCCCAAAGCGTCCCTGAAGCCGCCTTCTGAAGTCATAATAGTCGCAATCAGCCGCTTTGTATGAATAGTTGTGTCTATAGCGTTGCGGGCATGCTCGTCGATTGCGTCATTTATCCAATCTTTCGGGGTGTCTTCAAAATTAGGCTTAGCCAAACCGCTTCTTTTTGAAACTTCGACCATCATATCATATACAATCCTTTTCGCTGCCTGCGAATCGCCCTGATGCTGTTGTTCCAATGCCTTTGCGTAAGTCTCAAGGCCTATCAGGTTATCCCTGCTTAGCCACATCGTGGCGGTTTGGGTAACAGGCACAACGAAACTTTCTTCAGCCCTCAAATATTCAATCTCCTGCAGTACGGCTTTGCGCTGATCTGCGTCCAGATTATGGTACATAGGAAGATAATCAGGCAAGATTACGTCAACTTTCACCTTTTCAAGGCCTTCAGTCAGTTGCTCTTCTGTGCCTCTTTTTCTCTCTATCCAGCAATGCCCGCCTTTAAATCGCTGCGTGTAAAGTTCATAGATAGGGTTGCCTCTTTCATCTGTGCCTAATGACATATCAACAAGATTGCGTAATTCTTCAGGCATAGCTTCAAACTCCACTTGAGTAACACCTTTTTTTACGCCTGGTATGCGATCTTGCCCGGGTATTACAAAAAGGCCTAAGTTATCAGTTATTACCGCGACAGATGTCTCAACAGAACCCGTAACATCAAACACGGTAAACAATTTTCCTCTAATAACATCCTTCGAATCATTTACTATCTCGCCGTCCACCTCAACGTTTGTCCTTAGTTCAATCAGGGCAGCGGCTTCCTTTGCGGTAAAATCATACCTGTGCCGTAAATCCTCGCCGGCATAGCCCGCAAACTCTTCGCTTTTACGAAGTTTTTCATATTCGGCTTTTGATTCTTCAAATCTGTGTTGAGCGCTTGTTAAATTATGGGCAGCCTGCGCAATCTCATGGTCATTTCTTTCTCTTTCAGCTAACACAAGATCGCGCTTAGCGACAAATAATTTCCATCTTGCATCTTCCATTGGTTTCTTTTTTTCTTCAGCTACTGTCTTACGTTTCTTCTCCGCGGCCTTTCTTGCGCTTTCCGCATCTTTTACCGCTGCTTGGGCCTTGTCGCGGGCCTCCTTATCCTTATCTTCCAGCGTATCTATAACCTTTTGTTTCAACTGGTCTCTTTTTTCGCTTACGTTTTTGCGCATTTCCTGGGCAGGCTGCCATGCAAGCCGCAAAGTCTTATTTGTAACAGAATCCATTACCCTTTGGGCAACATCAAGGTTAAAACGGGCCTCTTCTTCATTCGGCTTTTTATCAAACGCCTCCTGCGCCGCTTCTAATCTGGAAGCAGCCTCTCTATAGCCTGCGACACCTGATTTAGGAACAGTGTTTATTGCTGCCTCTGTAGCCATTTCAGTTAGAACCTGAATCCTTACAAATAACGGCCTTAGCTGGCTGTTGTCAAGACCTGCCAGCTTATCGTCGGTTACTTCTTTTAATGCTTCAGTTGCTATTTCATTTAAACGCGTTACTATGGCCCTTGCGTCTTTTATGCCGCTTAGCTGTTTTTCAATCTCTCTGCGATATGCGGATTTTTGAGCAGCAGTGCTTTCCGGCCAAAGGATTGCATTTTCAGTTGCTTCCAATTCCCTATTCAATCTTTCAGCTTCTCTTTCATTTGCCAGTTCAATCTCACCCTTATTTATCTGGGTCGAATACATCCTTAAGCCTATAAGCGCTCCGGGAAACTGCCTGGCTGTTGCCAGATTGCCTAATCCTTCCGGCGCACCACCCACAGTGTGCACGAGCAGAAATTTTTCTTTTCCGTCGGTACCTATTACTCTCCTGTCAACAGTCGCTGCCAGAATCGGAACCACAGTGCCGTCTGTAACATACACAACGTCCAAACCATGGTATTCTCTCTGTAATCTTTCAAGCACTCTGTACCTGGCGTGCTCTCTTGCGCGCGCCATAGTATAGATGCAGTAATCGTTGAGCTTTCTGTCAGACGCATCTGCTATGCGCAGATAAAGTGCCTTAATATTTGCATACAGGCCTTCCTCATAAGCCTCTTTATTCTCATCCGGATTAATGAACTGGTCCTTGTTTTCAGCAGTTATAAGGCTTGCATATTCTGTGCCTTCCAAATCTCTGTATTTTGGCTCTACATCAGGATCTATGGCTGCGCCTTTGAATTTAGGGTTAAATTGTCTGGCGTTTTCCGGTTTTACCCAAGCTGCTATTATATCAGCATAAAGGTCAGGGTTATTGCCTAAATTCCCTACACCAGGCCCTGACTGGGCAAAGGAAATACCACCTACCCCGCCTGGAAGCGGCTTGTTTGTTCGTACGCCGTTTGTCAGCTCAACCACGTCTATAGCCAGACGTTCTATATAAGGGATATACCTGAAAATATTCCTTAAGAATATAGTAGGCGTTTCCGCTATATGTTTGTTCATAAACCATTGATACCCGGTCTTATCTGCTTGAACAGGATTTATTGTAACGGGCCTGGACGAGGACTGTTTGGCGTCAACCGGCTTCCCGTCTAAAGTAGTGACCTGGACCTTAACACTTTGTTTGCCGCTGTTGTCAATTTCACGCGTAACAGTGGCAAATTTATTCTTTCCTTCCAGAAAATATACATCTGCCTTGAAATCCTTTTCAATCTCATTGACGCGCAGCACTGCGCGGTCTGTGACCTTTTTGACCTGATAGCGGAACTCACTCTCCGTAACAAATTGATCCGAATTCATCGGCTTGAAGAAATCCTGCACCTCCTGTTCCTGGTCTTTATTTATTCTCCGCCAGACAGCGTCATGAGCCGGTTGGTTTTTGGCTTCAGCAGACTCTCTCAATTCGCGCAGATACTTTACTATCTTCTCTAAATTGTTGTTAATGGCCTTTATTTTTTGCACTGCCTCTTCTACCTGCCGCGCAGGCCATAGCCCCAATGCGGCGTTGTAATCAGAGGTAACCATATATTCGCCGTTATGAACAACAACATATATAGGCCTGTCATGGCTGACAACGTATTCGGTAAAAGGATTATACGCGGTGTATGCTGACGCGCCTATCTCTGAACGTTCTGACATCTCTATCATAGCGACCCTGGTGGCTATCTCGTCTATCGTCGCCTTTCTCTGGGAAGAATCTTTTTTTGAGAAATCCAAAAGCCAGGCAGGCCTTTTCCCGGATCTGGTCCTCTCGGCTGTATTTGAGACAACCCTAGTCCACATTTCCTGCCTCGCTTCGCTTAATGTGCCGTTCATAAAATCATCAAAAATCTTCTCCACAAAAACAATCGCCAGTTCAGAATCTACCCCGGTCTTAAATTTATAGCCTTGTTCTTCCATTTCAGCGCGGAGGCGCTCGTATACAGGCGTGGATATTGAACCGTTGTGCTCTATATATCTCTGGGGGACGCCGTTTGTGGTGTGCCCTGTATCAGAATGCGGATGCGCGGATTCTTCATAGATATACCCGAACATGCCCCATCTTCCGTGAGAACCAATTTTTTCTGTCATCACCTCTGCAGTGTAACTGTCAAGCACACCAGGTTTAACCTTGCCCTGGCTTACGAGCGCCTTAGGCAGCCTTGTCCTCTGGAACCATTCAGTAAACGCGGCAAACGCCTGGCCTGTCATATTAAGCCGTTTTTCATTGCGCCATGCGCCTTCCCAATCTTCACCCTGAAGCTGTGTGCCTTTTACCCTATTGGCAAATATTGTTTCCACTTCTTTTTTCCATTCAGGATTTACTATGAATGTGCTGATTATCGCAGCCTGCAGCCTGAACGTATGCCTGACCACATCTGTATCATAATCAGGCGTCATACTGATTCTGCTTGCGCCCAGATAATTTTTGTAAATATTTTCCCATTCCGCTCTGTCTGCATCAGAGGCAGTGCCGAGAACTATCTGCTCTCCTATCCTGTCAAACGTTGCAAGTATCTTTTCTGCATCAGCTTTTCTCACACCAGCAGTTTCAAGCCCGGCTTCCAGTTCAAATCTTACAAATAACAATACATATGCCAACGACAATCCGTAATCAGATGCAACCTGATGGATGCACGTCAAATTACCGTCTATCGCATAGCTGTTTGTGGAACGCGGATTTCCCATACTTCCAAGGCCTATGACAACTCTATTAGAAGGCTTTATCGGCTGGCCCTGCTCGTCAACCGCATACAGGTTTTCCCTGAATTTGCCTGATAAATTTACAGGCAGTGCTGTTAAATCCTGGTCAGCCATTAATCTTTCCCTGTCTGCTTTAATCTGTGCATCGGTAACAACGCGCCTTGGATTATCTTCCTTATATATAGGATTGTGGTACATCTTGCCAATCAATACGTTCGGCTTTCCGACTGTCTTAATAATTTTTATTCCGTCTTCAGTTAAAACAGAAAGCCCTGTATTGTCAGGCGCGCGATAAGACATCCTGAACAGGCCTTCCAATACCTTCGGAATGCCTCTTTGCCTGACAGCAGCTGTTACTACACCGCATGCGCCAAGAACCTCTGTTGCTTCCTCTGGCTTTAACATTCCGCTGTGAGCTATTTTCCCTGACCGACACAATGCAACGCCTGTATCGCCCTGCGAAAACGTCTTGGCAAGATCGCCGGGAGTCACGGCATAGTCCTTACCGCCAGACAGTACACTTTGTAAAACATTGCTTTCGACATAAGTAACCCTGCCCAGCGTTTCATTATAACCTGTTATAAGGACAAAATGGTCTCTGTTGTTGGCGTTTTTCCCTATCCATATTATAAGAGGCTTGTGGTTTTTAGCAGCCTCAACCACCTGATCAACTGTCATGCGTACTGCCATAAGCGATTCAGGTTTTTCAGAATCTGATTCTCTCATCAACAAACCAAATGCCCAGTCTGCGGCGACAAGCGCGTATGCGGAATTTTGAACAAGAACCGTTCTATTCAAAGGATTTCCGGATTTTTTTCTATTAATCTTGCCTGCCATATGCAGGTCTGCAACCAATGCCATGGCCTGATAAATACGCTGAAACGCAACAGCCTGTCTTGCCCTGACAGGATCTCCAGCCCTTTCATACGACTGAACCGCTGAACGCGTGCCGCAAGTGTCCCATCGAACATTTGATTCTTCCAACCCTCTTAAGGTTTTTCCTGCCTGGTTAAGAGACGGAATATTACCCATGGCCGTTTCATCCCCGGTTGAACGAAGATACTCTACCATGCTCAAGGCCAATTCTACCGTAGTGGCTCTTCCAAACCATTCCGGGTCCTCATCAGCCTTCCGCACAAGATCAACAGCGCTGTCATGCAGAAAACCGCCTAAAATCCCGGCGCTTGCATTGGAAACTTTTGGGACAACAGCAACAGCTGCAGCAGCAACGGCTGACGGCGCGCCAAGCGCGTTGCCTACAGCTTGCGCAACGCCTCGATTTTCGCCTACAGCCTGCGCGCGTATATTCTCCGCCTTAGTTAAAGCGTAGGCGCTGCCTACACCAAGGCCACTCTGCGTCAGCAAAAATGTTGCTACTATAATTGCAGAAACTGTTTTTTTAATCCATATGTTCATTTTTACTCCTCCTATGTCATCCTATGTAAAAAGTGATACTATTATACACTATAATAACAACTGAAATCAATAAATATTCCAGATATTTTTCTAACTTTTTTATACCCTTAACTATTTTATACGCTTTCAAGCCATGCCCTGATAGCGCTGTTTATTTTTTCAGGCGCATTTGCTGACTCGCCTGATATCTCAAGATGCGGAAGATTTTCATATATATTTTCAGAATGAAAAACCTCATCTGTGTTATTATTTATGATAAGGATAATCTTAACGTTCCGGTATTCCGGCCGCTGCAATAAATCCTTTAATTCAGCCGCGCTGGCAACATCCAGAATCCTGTCAAAACGCCAGTGCCCGGACACTTCGTTTTTTATCATTAACCTTGCGCCGGCATCGCTTTCTATAATCGCCGCTGCCAATTCAACAGCGCCAAGTTTGTCCTTGACCGCTTGCGCCAGGGTAACATCTTTTGCGCGCTGCAATTCGCTGATAACAATTTCAGGCGATGCCTTTTCTTTGGCCTGGCTTGCCAGTTCGGAAATCCTGCCTGTTATATCTGCCATCTGCTGTATCAATGCTTCTTTCTGAGCCTGCACAGCCTTTTGCTCGTCAAGGCGGTGCTGCAATTTCGCTTTTCCGGCTTCGCTAATGTCAGGTGCTTTAAGATCCTCTCCTATCAAATCAACAGACCTGTCTACCCCGTTTAAGTACCGCGTATTCCAATACGTTACATCTTTTGCCAGGTTTTCCATAACCTCAAGCCATTTTACAACTCCGAGTTTATGAAGGCCGTAGCCGGAATCCAAAAGCCCGCTGTAAATAACCGCGAAATCCTCTATTTCGCGCATTGTCCTCATTGATATAGCAACTGTTTCTTTAACATGGTCTGTCAGCCGGCCTTCATTAGTTTCTAGATAACCGGCCAGGACTTTTGGCTTACCAGGCGTCTCCGGAGATGCTGATGTCGGCATAATTATGCTTGAGCGCGGAGTTTCATATCCGGACGCTATAGCGCCTGAACCCACCAAAGTGCCTTCAGAAACAACAACCGGCGCCTGCATGACAGCGCCTACGCCTAACTTAGCGCCTGCTTCAATTATAGACATAAACTTGGCGCCGCCCATCAATTCCTGGGGCTTGAAGTTACTCGTTGTGGCAAGCGCGCCAAAATTAACTGTGGCAGCTCTTATTCTGTATGTCTTTCCTTTATATGAAACAGTATAAATCATAGCCGGCTGCACGCCTTCTTTAAGGCCGTATTTTGCAGCCTCTTCAGCATTCTCCTGCTCTGCTTTAGTAACTGTTCCGTTAAGTAAAATATTATACTTACTGCGCAGTTCCTGATGGTAGGCTTCGGGATTTTCATAATTATATTCCGTATCAGTAGATACTGCCTGCGCGATGCCGTGTAAATAATTTCTATGCGGCAAATCAACTGTAGAAGTAATTCCTGCGCCGCCAAGTATTGAACGCACCGTCTCTGACTCTGCGTGAACATTGGCAAAGATTCCGGCAGTATCGCCTCTTACGTGAGCAAATGGGCCTATATCAGAACCGAACATAACAGAACCCGCGCATTCAGAATTCCTAATCTTTGAAACCCTTCCTGAATATGGAAGCAATACGCTGTTTGTAATTGTTGTGGCGCCGCCTTTTACCACACAGCCGTCGCCTATCGTTGAATTCGTGATAACGCCTGCCTCCAGCCTGCAATTATCGCCTATCCAGTTGCCTTCGCCTTCTATTTTCGCCGCGATATAATTTCCGTCGCCTGCCCATACGATGCCTTCAACCGGCGCTTTTATCGTATTGTTATCTCCTATGCGGCAATTTTTCACAGGCGCGGATATATGGCAGCCTTTGCCTATGGAGCCTTCCGGGCCCAGATCTATGCGTGCCCCGCTGTATATTGTTGTGCCTGCGCCTATCTTGTCTACGGATTCAGGCGTTATTGTAAAATCTTCGCCGTCAATAATGACGCCTCTTTCAATCAGCCGGCGGATATTTATTTGCTTTATTACCTTATCTCTGATTCTGGCTGCATTGGCGCCGACAGCATCTGCTTCGGCTTTACCCTGAATCGCCTTTACATAGTCGGCGCCTGTTTCTGTCAGTGATGCCACGCCTTTACTTGTCGCAATAAATCTTTGTGAGATTCTAAGGTTAAAGATCGCGGCGCTCACCATCCTGGAAAATCCGTTGCCTGTTTTGATATCAGGGTGTGTTCGCGCCAACCGGGCAATCGCTTTCTGCTGAAGCTCTTCGATTTTTAATGTTTTTTCCTCTCTTCTTGCGTCATCCAACGTTAACAAGACAGCCTCTTCGGTTATTACCTCAACCTTGTTTCTGTCTTTCAATTCCAAAGCCACTGCCAGGACAGCTCTATCCAGAATATCCTGCAATACGCCTTTAGTTCTTGTGTCGGTTGCCAGCCCGCGCATCAACACGCTGGTTTTTGGAGAAGTACCTGAATTGCGCACATATAACATACCTATAATCCTGCTCTTATCTCCACCAGGCGCGTGTTCCCATATAACCAAACAAAGCGTATTGTCAAGCTCATCACCTGTAAGCACTTCTTCTTTTTTTTCAAGATACATTCCATGCATTGCCCAGGCACACCTCACTATTATTTTAAGCAGCGTATTATTTATTCTATTAAATGCCTTAGATCCGCGGCTGAATAACTCTCTTTTGGTGTTAGGGACATAGCCATTGCCTTTATAGCCATGCCCAAACGCGTCGCGAAGAGAATTATAATATTGTTCTGCATTGCGCTCCCCGGTATCCGGATAAAGCGCCCGGTCAACGCAAACCTGCCTTACGGCATTAACCGATGCATTGCCGGAAAAAATAAGGGCTTCCTCCCCCTTTTTAGTCCTTATCACTGACGGCGCAATAAGATGGCCTGTCTCTTCGTCTCCCATGAGAAAACCTGCTTTGCCGGGAACCCACATATCGCTATAAAGGCCGGCGTCTTTTATGCCGGCTGTGCGCGCAAGATCTTTTATTCTTTTATTAATCCTCATAAGAGATAAAGCGCTCACGCGGACATTCACTTCTTTTGACTCGCCCCATCCCAAGCTGTGCAAATCCTGCTTAATACCGGCTACCTCGTAGCTAAAATCATCCCGTTGTTCAGGCGTAAGCTTCTCTTCTATCAATGCGAGGCGGACCGCCAATGACTCTCTGATTGCCACAAATAAAATCCACTTGTCGCCGACTAACGTCATAGAAACATCGTAATCATACTCTTCAAGCCATCTTCTTAAAGCCGCGGAATCGCTTTCTATGGTAAAGCATACCTTTGCCCCTCTGAGGCGCCCGCCGCGCCACTGAGACTTCTCTTCGAGATACTTTGCCTGATGATATAAAATTTCATCGCCTGAAGAAATAATTATGTAGTCATTAAATGGGTCATAAGTGCCTATTATCAGCCGGTCGCCGTCTGCGTCTATTAATACCGCGTGCACGCGCTTGCTGCCCTTTTTAATCGCCTCCGCATTCTCTCTGCCTAATCTGAATGCCTGCTCTATTGAAGTAAATCCGTTTAATACCCCGCCTTCTTCAATGGCAGAGGGTTTTATTATACTCTTATCCTGCAGACTCTCTATAAAACCGGCCCCGCTTTTATAATTAACAAATCCATCTCCGCTGTCTTTTGTCTGGGGGTATTCATAAACAGTTATTCCCAGTTCATGCAATGCATTTGCTACCGGGCCGAAGGTTTCTGCATCCATAGGGTCCTGTGAATCGCCTGGCCTGATTTTTCCGGAAACAGCGCCTTTTCCGCAGTCCACCACAGCTATAACTTCGGGGGTTTTAGCGCCGGCAGAAGAACCCAACTCAACACTAAACAGAGTATTTCTGGAATCAGAAAGCATACTCTGCAGGACTTTTTCAGCATCTTTATGCCCGTCTATCACGTCACTGGCTGATCCCTGCGTTCTAATCAGCCCTCTTTCATTGCTCAATTTTTCAAGATCGCGGCCATGAACCGAATAATAAGCGGCAGTCAGAGCGTAGTCCTCTTCCGGATAATACTTTAACGCCAGCTCGCCGCCTGCAAAAAGCTTAATCCCGTTTTCGCCAAATTGGTCTGTCGGAGTGCGGCCGGGATTATGGGAAGCTGTTTCCATTATTGCTAAGTGCGCACCGTAATAAACCATCATAGCTGCTGCCAGAGGCGTAGGTGATATGCCGATATCTATTACCTTGGCCCCTGCCAGTTGCGCGCCTTCTATAATCGCATTGGTAAAGATCCGTTCAGGATCTCTTGGATCATACCCCACAACCACTATCATTTGTTCATTGTCTTTAAGCTCTCCTATCCCCTCCAACCATACCCTTGTCTGTGTTACAGCGGCAAAAGTGTATTCTCTGAAATTTTCAGGGGAAATTACCTTCAGGTCCGCATCAGGCGGTTTCATATTAACAGGCCCTCTCCATCCATCAGTGCCCTGAACTTTTACCCTGGAAGCATTAATGCCTATGCCTGTATTTACAGCGCTTAAATTGATTACCATGCCGTTTACGCCTGTTGCCCTGGCGCAGTTTATTTTTACATCTTCAAGTATACCATGGAGAGCTTTCGCGTCAATTCCTGCCTGCATAAGGCCCCGCAATCTGGCAACCATAGGATATTTGTCAAAAAGATCGCTGTTTATTCCATAAAAATCATGTTCCGTATTTACTATAAGCACAATATGTCTTGCGTACAATCCAAGCAATGCCGGCACATTTTGTTCAAAAAAATTCAAGAGTTCCATAAAGGCGTTTTTTCTTTTAGCGTCAGGTATCTTGTTAAGCCATGAACGCGCGGCTGTAATTTCTCTTTTAAATTCTGATATCTTATCGTCGGCATCTGCGGTTAAAACTATCGCTATGGGAGTGGGAACAGGCACTGTGGATCTAACTTTAGGAAGTTCTTTTAAAGGTTTTACATTTTCAGCCAGATCAGTTTTAATTGTAACCCTCCAAACCGCGCCTGAAGGATCCACAACAACTGAAACAGTTGTAAGGATATCTCCTTCCAGGCGAGCTGCTGGCGATTCATCCGCGCCTGTAACGCCTGTATGTACATAAAATAAATCGTCGGAAGAGAATGCCCAGGAATGTTCATACATTATTGGTTTCATTCCATATCTGTCCAGTTTCTTTACCTCATCACCAGAAAGCCCAAAAACGTCAATTTTCTCAACAGTACTGTCCTTGTTCGTTTCGCCCCTTGATACAGCGCTGAAGTATCCTTTACCGGGAACTCCTCCCGGAGCCAAAAGGCATAACGCTGATGCTGCCTGAATTTCAGGAAACCCTATTCCTATAACAACGTCAGGCCTGTCAGGATCGTCCTCTTTCAGAGTCAACATTCGCAAAGTCGCATAGGATTCTACTGCGCCGGGAAGTTTCATCACCTCAATGCCCGCTGTTTCCATTTCTTCTATAAGTTTCTTGTAACCAGGTATACCGTCCCACATCGCAACCTTAAGTTCATTGAGTGGTTTATTCATGGCATCGGCAATACGCTGAAAATTATCTATCATCTGCTCTTCAAATGTCTTGTTTAATTTTTTCAAATCGCCAAGTTCAATTTTTGGATCTGCATCCATATTGGCTCTGAAAAATATGCCGATACCTCTTTGGTCAGGCAGCGAACTTACCTTAGAAGAAAGCACACCTACGGACAGGCTCCCGGGCTTGCCTTTAGCAGCTTCTTTTGTTCCGCATAGTACATCAAATATACCTTCTACCTGCTTTTCTTGATCACCAACACCTATAAGCCTTCTCTCAAATGTTTGCACACCCCGCTCATCAGCATCCTCGCCTTCAACACCGGCTGGCTTTATAGATACTGATGATTTTGACATAATTCTTTCTGTGCCTTTGTTTGCTGCATTGTCCAAACCGACTTTAACCGCTATTGTCTCATCATGCCCTAAACCTTCAGCGGCTCCTATTAAGGAAAACATTTCTCTTACTCCTGAATTATAAGCCGCTAATGTTACAAGAGTAGTATAGGCCGGACCGGCGCCTGCTGACCAATACGGCGCTTTTTTAGTAGTAATTTTAGGAGGCACGATTAACTGAGCGTCCACGCTTGTTATGTCAGGGTCTAGAGCCGCTACACCTTTCTCTATCAGTGATTTTGGCGATACAGGCGGCATTATCCCTAAAGGATGGATAGGCGCATTAGAAAAAATAGCAGATCTTACTATCGACAATTCCTGACTTTCACAATCAATAACTAATTTTGCTAATTCTGGAATGTTACTTCTCAAAAAATACATGCGATAAAGATATGAATAATCAGCGGAGTAACGAGTATTTGCTGGGCCTATAGGCTCAATTGGAGCATAACCGCCGCGTATCAATATTATATTTGCCAGCGATAACGCTAAAAATGAGTTATTATGCTCGAACGGATATATACTATTTATAGCGTATATGGCTCTTATTGCAACATCTACAGGATGCAATTTTCTTGCGTTTTCTGAATTCAGCCACGAAAGCAGCTTATCCATGGCTCCAGGGACATCAGTAGAAGGAAGAAATTCTTTTTCTCTTGCAGACGAAGTTTCTTTGGGGTTTATATCTGTTATCCTATATATATGCGGAGCGGTTATCTTCGTCACTTCAGGCAATGAATTATGTAGATCGCGTATATCCTCAGGCTCAATCATTTGATCTTGCCTTAACGCTATTCTTTCTATAGTCTTATGCAATCTGGTTAAACCTTCATCCCGTGTCGTATTAAATTTAGTAATATCTTGTTTAACTAATTGTCCTGTTTCTAAAAGCTCCTGTCTTTTATGGTCTATGCCTGCATAAGATTCTTTTGAATCCAACAAAATAAAACCGCTGCTTAAAATATTATCAAGCTCATTTAACATATTATCACCTGAAGCCGCGGCTTGGGTTGCATCTGTAACAAAGTTCCTTTCTGTAGCATATAATTCTGTGACTATCATAAAATTTATCAGTTCGCCCAACTGTGAAATATTGCCGTTTACAAACGCTTCAAAATAATTATACCAAGGATCATCAGGTTGAGAAGCGCCTTCAGAGCCTTTGAATTCTATATATGGATATCCTTCACGCAGCAGCCATACGTTCATTAAAGCCCATGCTGTCCGGCCGTTTCCATCCTCAAATGGGTGTATAGAACCAACTGCTAATAAAATTCGCGCAGCAACTTCAAGCGGATGCAGCTTTTTTGTATTTTCTGAATTTAACCAATCAAAAAATTCCTGCATTAATCGAGGAACATCTTTATGGGGAGGAGTTTCTTCTACTTTTTTAATACGGCGTGATGTGGTTCTTATATAAACTTCAGTATTTCTATAATCGCCTTTTACTTTAATATCTTTTTTATATTCCACAATGATCCTTTGTAAATCGCACATTTGCTCTTTTCCTATCGGTTGGTTATTTCTTGAAATTTCCTCGATCTTACTTTTTAATGTTGGACTGTTAACCGCAGCCATAAATTCAAGGCCGGGGAATTTCCTTCTTAACTTATTTATTTGATCGTCTGTTTTTTTAAAATCCCTCAAAACGCCCGGATTCAGGATTGATTCGGGGTTCGTTGGCGCGCCCAGCGCAGCGACAATGGCTGCTGGTGTATCTCGGTCAGCTTCTTTTGCCTCGATCTGACGTAATTGGGAGGTTTTCGGTTGGGATATGGCATAGGAAACACCTGCATTGGTCAGCACAAAGGCCACCAAGGTAAGCATGCTTATTGTCCGGATTGTGATTGAGGTATATTTTGTCATATTTTTAGTACTATCATAACAATCAAAACACGAAAATATTCCCATTTGTTTCTAACTTTTTTATACTACTAACAATAAATATGAAACAAACTTATAGTATAATAGCATATATGCATTAATTTTGCAATTTTTTCTACATTTTTTTATACAAACTCCGCTATTTGATGTGCCGCTTTTTGCGGCGTCAAATTTCGCTTACTCCTGCGCCTTATTTCTTCTTTAGCGACTATCATAGCAGCGGCTTTTTGTAAGGCGCTTCCCATTGCCATAATCCTTTCAGGCGTATTTACTATGCTGTGGCCAACAGCTTCAGCTGTACTTGCAGGCATATTATCGTTGTTTAATTCCGTAATCACATTTTCTGCGTCTGTATCTGATATTACCCCCAAATCCCGCAGCTGATTTATAAAACCTGCTAATACTTCTGGCGCAATGATGTTTTCCCGGCGCAATCGCCCGCACAACTCTTTAACCAGTCTCAAACGGTCATCAGGTTTATTAATAACTATTATTTTAATTACTCCGGGATCTTTGATAAAGTCCGGATTCTTTTTGCAATTTTCGTATAAAGTTTCTATCCACTCGCCAACCAAGCCACTTGCGCCCTTAGCAGCTGCTTCTCCGATGCGCTTCAAATAAGTATTTGGCGCCACATTCAGAAGCATTTCAGTTACCGGGTCAACCCGCGGGCCGTCAAAATATACCCTTGCTTCTAATTTATTAGCAATTCTCAACCCTATCCCATGTATTAAGGGGCATGTTATCCCGATTTCAGGCGGTATTTCTGTTAATTTCTCTATTCTTCTGCCTCCCTGAGCTGTTCTGTATCTTATAACCTTATCAGCAAGATTTTCTGCCCAATTATGCGTACCCTTGCCTACTATCGTTTGAAAAAGCGCAATTAAAATCTCTCTCGGAGCCGCATTAATATCAACCTGATATCTTGTTACAACCTCTCTCAATTTATCATGAGCTTGTAATGATGATATCGCAGGCCGCCACGCATTTTCATCATCTGAAAAAATATCCTGCATCGCCTGCTCTAAATCAAGATCAGGCTGTATACCGACAGCTGAAGCCATTGCAGAAGGTACAAAATTTAACGTTTGGCCTTTAGGCACAAGCCTTACTTTTGAATTTATATAATTCGGATTTGCAAGAAAACCTTCAAAATCATCCAGAGTTAAAACGCCTGGATCTATATAAA
>Ga0105164_10000233_pt1 | contig 42056 bp, 39 predicted proteins | sample VDWuncwatermetaG_FD_89674 | JGI IMG/M metagenome (GOLD analysis project Ga0105164, IMG submission 89674) | Wastewater microbial communities from Netherlands to study Microbial Dark Matter (Phase II) - VDW unchlorinated drinking water | ecosystem: Environmental > Aquatic > Freshwater > Drinking...
AATACGGGAAATATTATCACTAACAGCTCGGGCAATAGCCTGGGAGATGTGACGATTGGCGATGGTAGTAGCGGCAACTGGACGCTGCAGGATGCACTTTACGCCAACAGCCTGACGATCAGCTCTGCTGCCACCATTGACATCAATGGTGGTTTAGTCTCAACCAGCGGTGCCCAGGAATATAAAGGGGCTGTGACTTTAGGAAATGACACTACGCTAACCGGCAGCACAATTACCTTTGATAGTTTATTAGACGGCGGCTATGCTTTAATCATCAATGACCCAGGTATAACTACCTTCAGCGGTGCGGTAGGATCTTTGACACCATTAACTAGTTTGAACGTTACTGCTGCCGCAATTGACATCAACGGCGGGTCAGTGTCGAGTGTTCGTAGCCAGGAATATAACGGCCCGGTGACTTTAACAGCTGATACGACCTTAGCAGGCAATAACATAACCTTTGATTCAACCTTGGACGGTGCATTTAACCTTACCATTAATGACAGCGGTACCACTACCTTTGATGGGGCAATAGGATCGTTGACTCCGGGTGGACTTGGCAGTGGCGGCACCAGCCTGGATATTACTGCTGCAAGTATTGATATTAACAACAGCATTAACGCGGGGACAAATGATGTGAACTTGACAGCGACGAGCGGTTCCATCGATGATTTGACCGGGACTTCGCTCGTTATAGGCAATAATGTTAACTTGAATGCAGTGACCGGGATCGGTGTCAGCAATCCGATTAAGACGACGGCCAATCAGATAAATGCCAGCGTTACAGGTACCGGTCCGATTGATTTAAATAACGAGAATACGGCTGCGGGTGGAGTGACGTTGGCTAATGTGACAACTGCTGACGGTCCGATTACAGTGACAGCAGATGGGACTATTAACGCCCTTGATGTAACTTCATTGACAGATGCTGCAGGCAATGACATTACCTTGACCGCTAACACTGGAGATATTAATGCCGGTAGTATTATCGCAGGCATCACTAATGGCCAGGTGAATTTAACTGCAACGAATGGTTCAATTTTAGATAGCAATTCTTTAATTATGGGTAATATCGTAGATTTAACCGCAGCCAATGATATTGGCAGCAGTGCAGCTGATGTTGTAACCAATTCAAATTTCCTCAACGCTAACGCCGGTGGGAATGTGTATTTGAATTCAACAGGTGTGGAGATCCAGAGTTTGAACATAGGCGGTTTGGTTGTTCTTTTGATCCACGACGGTGTTATTCTTGATGTTATAAAGACCGGCGGTGATCTTACCCTGGATGCTGTGACCGGTGGTATTATATTAAATGGAACAACCCAGTCCACCGGCGGATTTGTGGATCTGAAAACAGATAATGGTTCCATTGATGCCAACTCCGGTTCCAAGGTGATAGCTGATGCTGACTCTCTGTTCTCCGCGCCTAATGGCACCATCGGTTCGGCTAATAATTTGTTAAAAGTTGATATTGCCGGCAATTTGACTTTGGATATTGGCCACATTGTAGGTTTAACCGGCGGTTTTATAACAGGTGTTACTCGATCTATAATTTCTAACATTCCTTTGTTTTTTAATGGCAGCCCTATTTCGTCCAGCGCAACAACAAATACCTTGACTTTGTCCCAATCCTCAAGCGGCTTGCCAAATAATTTTGTACTCCCATCTTCAGAGCGTTTAGCCTTGATCCAAGTCAATACATTTGATCCTGGTCAAGGCGGAGCGTTCCTTTACCATCCACTTATCGATATTGATTCAGGGGCTTTTGACCGGCAATTCCAGCTTGATCAAGGGGCTTTTGATTTTATTGAAGGACAAATTGAGAAGAAGCTCCTATAAGGACGGCCTGTTTTAATGGTTTTAAAATTCAAACCCCCGCATTTAAAAAAATGCGGGGATTTTTATGGTTTGGAAGATTTTGAACTTTGGAAAATCTCAGTTGAAATCCCTTAGGAATATGGTAAAGTTAAAGTATGAAGGAACTAATTTTTGAAATTACACAGGAAGCGGATGGAGGGTTTGTAGCGGAATGTCTGACAGAATCAATCTTTACCCAGGCAAATACGTGGGAAGAGTTGAGAAAACAAGTCAGAGATGCCGTAGAAGGGTATTTTTTCGATCAGTCTAAGCCAGAGGTAATTCATTTGCATTTTATCCGCGATGAGATTTTGGCTACGGCATGAAATTACCCCGTAATCTTAACGGCCCTGCCTTAGCTAAGTCTCTTGTGTCACATTGGAACTACGTTCAAGTCCATCAGACCGGCAGTCATATTATTTTGGATACAGAAGAACCTTCTCATCAACGTATAGCAATTCCTGCCCACAAGAGTTTGCGTATAGGAACCCTAAACCATATTTTAAAATCCGTGGCGCATCATAAACAAATTAATCGTCAAAAAATCCTTGATAAGTTGTAAAGTTTATATCGAATTCACGTTAAGATCATTCTAAAAGGGAAGGTGTCTATGAGGATTGTCATAGGAGCAATCATATTGGCTTTTGTTTTAGGCTGCCAATCCAGAGAGTCACATAATGCAGTAGTTGCTCGTGTCGGCACCTACGTTATTACTCAGGATGAATTTGAAGAAAGCTATAAAAGTTCTGCCCAGGCCCAAGAGCATAATCCATTTTATCGCAGCGCATTTTTAAATAATATGATTAACCAGAAACTTATTCTGTTGGACGCGGAGCGTCGCGGGCTGGATCGTGACCCGCGATTCTTGAAGATGATTGAAAATTTTTATCAGCAATCCTTGTTGACAATGTCCCTGCAGGAAAAGACCAAAGAAGGGGGCAATCTGGATGCATGGGTTAATTATTTAAAGCAAAACACCAAGGTTGAAATTAACCAGGAGTATCTCAAATGAGCCCCCCATTTCAAAAATCCCAACGTCGTCATTATTATATCGACAAAAATTTCCAGACTAAATTTATCCTCAAGTTTTGCTCTCTGGTGGCCTTGGGATCTCTTTTGACCGTGGCCTTGATTTATTGGTTGGCACAGCATTCAACGACCGTGGGTATTGCCAACGGGCGCGTGGCCGTGCATACCACGGCGGAGTATCTTTTGCCTTTGTTGCTTCAGACTGTTTTTGGTGAGCTTGTGATTGTGTCTTTGGCGGCGATAGTGATGACGCTTTTAGTTTCCCATAAAATTGCCGGTCCTTTGCATCGGTTTAAGGTCATGCTTGGGAAATTAGGGGAGGGCGATTTCTCAAGTTCCATGAGGCTGCGTGAGGGGGATCAACTGCAGCAAGTGGCCATGGCCTACAATGAGGCTGTTGAAAAAATCAACGGCAAAATTAAAAGAGTCAAAAATGCCTCATCGCTGGATGAGGTTAAAAATACCTTGAATACTTTTAAAACATGATCCTGCGTGTTATCGCCTGTTGTTGGTGGGTTTTGGCACCGGCCTTAGTTTACGCGGCGGATGATGATTTCGGTTCGGCCACTAAAATAGACACCGAACATTTTACAATTTATTATAAACCCGGCGTTGATATCAACGCTTTGATCAGCCAGCTTCGTGTGAGCCCAACCGATCAGATTCTGACCAACCTGACGGTTAACACATCGTCGCCTCAGGCCCAATTGTCAAGCATGGTCGAGGTGCTTTTTGCCCGGGCCAGCGATGTTTTGGATATGCATATCTATAGTCTTAAGGCTAATATCAAAATTTTCGCGACTCAACAGGATTTGACGGATTTTTATAATAATCTTTTTCACGCGCGTATACCCTGCACGGGCTTTGGTTTTTATCTGGATGATGAAAGATCGATTTATATGTCTGCCGAAGGTTTTCGACGGGAAATTTTGGGCCATGAAATGGGGCATGCCATCATGAGCCGTTATTTTGCGGTCCAGCCATCGGTGCGGATACAAGAGGTTTTAGCCGGATATATCGAATATCAATTACGCAAATCCAAATGAATAAGAACATTGTTTTGATCGGATTTATGGGATCGGGAAAATCGATGGTAGCCCGCGAACTGGGAAAACGCCTGAAAGCCCAAGTGGTTGCCACCGATGATTTGGCGCAGGCCAGGGAGAAAGAGACCATTCATGAAATTTTTAAATCCAAAGGTGAGGCGTATTTCCGAAACCTGGAAACAGAAATAATTAAAGAAGTCTCACTGCGCCGGGGAATTATTATCGATTGCGGCGGAGGGGTTGTGCTGCGTAAAGAAAACTTGCAAGATCTCAAGACCAATGGTATTGTATTTTACTTACAGGCCACACCGGAGGTCATTTACCAACGCATTAAGAATGAAGGTCACCGGCCCCTGTTAAAAGCGCCCGACCCCCTCGGGTGCATCAAAGAGTTATACCAACAAAGACTCCCCCTGTACAATCAGGCCGACTACACCATTGACGCTAATGACGCGTCCATTGAAGGCCCGGTTGTCGAAATCATGAGACATCTGGACGAATTTATTCCGCCAAAACGCTAAATATTCCCTATTGCTTGCTTGGCGAGCCTAATTCCCCAACAAGTAAAGTAGGGAGCAGAAGCACGCGTTTTGGCTCCATAAATTGTCCCGATATCTCCAAGGGAGAGAAAAATGACCGAACAAGAAGCTTTGCTTGTTTTAAACGCCGTACCTGATTTGGGCGCCATCCGTATCCGTAAACTCATGGCATTTTTTGGCAGCGCTTTGGAAGTTCTGCAGGCGTCGCTTGATGAACTAACCAAAAGCAATTTACTTTTGCCGACGACTGCTGAAAATATATTCCATTTTTCTAAAGACAAATTCCTGCAAGACGAATATAATTTGATACAACGTAAAGGGATTGTTGCCCTCACAACTGCTGATGACAATTATCCCTGCTCTTTAAAAGATTTTGAAGATGCACCGGTGGTTTTGTATATCAAAGGCGAGATTGATTGCCTTAATCAAATGTCAGTGGCTTTAGTGGGTTCAAGGGCGGCCAGCTTTTATGGATGTAAGTCCGCTCGGACGTTTGCCCAAGCCTTTGTTCAAGCAGGCATGATGGTGGTTTCCGGTTTGGCCCGTGGCATTGATACCGCGGCCCATCAAGGCAGTCTCGAGGCCGGCGGCAAAACCATTGCTGTCATCGGTTGTGGTTTTAATCATATGTATCCAAAGGAAAATTGTTCTTTAATGGAGACGATTGCCCAAAAGGGCGCGGTGGTTTCTGAATTTGCGTGTGCCATGCCGCCTTTAAAACAAAATTTTCCTTGGCGCAACCGTATCATCAGCGCCTTGAGTTTGGCGACGGTCGTCATCGAGGCCGGAAGCAAAAGCGGGGCCTTGATCACCGCTGATTATGCCTTGGCCCAAAATAAGGATGTGTTTGTGGTGCCCTCTAATATCGATAATGAAACAGCCTTGGGCAGCAATCGGTTAATTCAAGACGGGGCAAAAGTAGCTTTAAATCCCGATGATGTTTTATCACAGATCAAAGAGGACTATATTCCTTCACGTGCTAAAGATAGCAGGCCGGTGCTTTTGTTAAGCGATGAACAATCAAAAGTTTATCCTTACATCACGTATCAGCCGGTGCATTTGGATGAGCTGGCCAAACAATCAGGTTTGGATATCAGCAGCCTTATGAACATCACTTTAAGTTTGGAATTAAAACGCGCGATCAGGCAATTGCCTGGTCAATATTATGTAAGGAATGGCCATTAATCTAAAAGATTTAAGGAATTGGCATGTACCAATCAATAGTAAAAATTAATGGAATTATAAGGAAACCATGCCTAAAATTTTAGTCATTGTTGAGTCTCCCGCTAAAGTTAAAACGATCAATAAGATCTTAGGGTCTAAATATAAAGTCACAGCCTCCATGGGGCATTTGATTGATTTACCAAAATCTACGATAGGTGTGGATGTCAACCGTGATTTCGAGGCCAAATTCATTGTGGTGCGTGATAAACAAAAAACTCTTGTGAAGTTAAAAAAAGAAGCCGAGCATGTGGATGAGATTTATATCGCCACCGACCCTGACCGTGAAGGAGAAGCTATCGGCTGGAATTTAGTCCAGCATATCGCTGATGGAAAGAAAGTCAGCCGGGTGGTTTTTCATGAGATCACCAAGGAGGCGGTCAAAAAGGCTTTTGCACATCCTCGTGAATTTAACAGAAAATTAGTGGATGCTCAAAATGCCCGCCGGGTCTTAGACCGCATTGTAGGTTATCAGATCAGCCCTTTGTTATGGAAAAAAGTTGGCTCTCGTTTGAGCGCGGGCCGGGTGCAGTCCGTGGCTTTGCGCTTAGTTGTTGAGCGCGAGGAAGCTATTAAAACCTTTGTCCCCCAGGAGTATTGGCAGATCACGGTTGATTTGCAAAAAAAAGGCCTTAACGGTATTTTAACCGCTAATTTGGAAAAAATGGACGGTGCAAAAGTCGATCTTAAAGCAGAGCCTGTAACCAACAGTGTCGTCGCTGAAATAAAAAAATTATCTTTTAAGATTTCCGCCATCAACACCAAACAAGTCAAGCGCAACGCGCCGGCACCGTTTATCACCAGCACCTTGCAGCAAGAGGCTTTTAGCAAATTAGGGTTTAATACCTCCAAAACTATGATGATCGCCCAACAGCTTTATGAAGGTATTGAGATCGGCGACCAAGAGCCTGAAGGTCTGATCACCTATATGCGTACGGACTCCGTTAACATCGCAGCTGAGGCCATCGAAAAAGTAAGGGGATTGATTAAAAAAGAACAGGGTAAGGAATATTTACCCCAACAGCCTAACCGGTTTAAATCCAAGAAAAGCGCGCAGGAAGCGCATGAGGCCATACGCCCCAGCGATGTTTATCGCAAACCTGAAGATGTCAAAAAATACTTGAGCGACGAGCAATACCGTTTATACGATCTTATTTGGAAAAGATTTATCAGCTGCCAGATGATGCCGGCTACTTTCGAGCAAACCAAAATTGAAATTGTGAGTGGACGCTTCCAATTCGGGGTGTCTGGTTCCATTTTGGCTTTCCCAGGATATTTGTCGATCTATATGGACAATGAAGAGCAGGACGTTAAGATTGACCCGTCTTTATATGCCGAGGGTGATGCGCTTGATCTTTTAGAGGTCAAGCCCAGCCAGCATTTTACCAAACCACCGGCGCGGTATTCGGAAGCAAGTTTGGTCAAAGCCTTGGAAGAGCAGGGTATTGGACGGCCTTCCACCTATGCTTCCATTATTCATACCCTGGTTTATCGCAATTATGTGCTGCGTGACCGCGGTTATTTTACAGCCACGGAGTTGGGTATTCGCATATGCCAACTGCTCATGGAGTATTTTAAAAAGATCATGGACATAGGTTTTACCGCCACGATGGAAGAGGAGTTAGATTCCATTGAAGAAGGTACAAATGATTATGTCAAGGTGCTTGGAGATTTTTGGAGGCCTTTCAAAGAAGAGTTGGATTTTGCTTTTGAGCATATTCAAAAAACCGAAGTGACTATCGAGAAGCCTTGTCCTGATTGCGGCAAACCCATGGTGGTTAAATGGGGGCGACGTGGACGTTTCATTAGCTGTACGGGGTTTCCCGATTGCAAACACGCCGAACCTTTTACTACGGGTGTTAAATGCCCATCGGATGGATGCACGGGGGAGCTTGTGGAACGCCGTTCCCACCGGGGAGCCGCATTTTATGGCTGCAGCCGCTATCCGGATTGCAAATTTATCGCCAATAAACTTCCCGCTGCCAACTAATCAACCAGGGGACATGACTTTAGTCGTGTCCCCAAGCAGGTTGCCAAGCGAGGTAGTCCTGAAGGTGAAAGCGACCCAGAGGAACCAACTGATGCAGTTGAACTATGATAAAATACCTCGACAAATTCTTTACCTATCTCGAAGTTGAAAAAAATTATTCCAGACACACCACTCTTAATTACCGCATTGATTTAGAAGAATTCGCAAAATTTTTAGAAACACCCATCGAGGCTGTGGCATATCCTGATTTACGCCGGTTTTTGGCACAGCTTAAGGCTCGAAATCTAAAGCCGCGTACCTTAGCGCGTAAGCTTTCGAGCCTACGTTCTTTTTTTAAATTTTTACAGCGTGAAAAAATCATTCAATCTAATCCCGCCAAGCTTTTGGTCACTCCGAAATTAGACAAACCCTTGCCGTATTTTATGAGTGAAGAAGAGGCCGTTCAAATTATCGAGGCACCTAAAAGCGGTAAAATTAATTCCCCGCGTGATAAAGCTATATTTGAAATCCTTTATTCAACCGGTATACGGGTCAGCGAATTGGTGGGCTTAAATGTGGATGATGTGGATTTTATCGGCAATATCATTAAGGTCATGGGCAAGGGCAAGAAAGAACGCATGGTTCCTATAGGGGATCAGGCGCTAAATGTCTTAAAAGAATATTTGGATAAACGTTTAAATTCCCCTCCCCAGGAGGGAGCGCCTTTACACAACCTTACGAAGTCGAAGGAACAGGGCCTTTGGGGAGGGGGAAATTTTGTTTTTGCCAATAAAGGCGGTACCCGTCTTAGTGACCGCAGTGTGCGTAATATCATTAACAAATATATCCGCGAGCAAGCGATGGCCCAGCACGTCACGCCGCATATGTTCCGTCATTCTTTTGCAACACATCTCCTTAATCATGGCGCGGATTTACGTTCTGTGCAGGAACTCTTAGGCCATGTCAATTTGTCCACCACTCAAATTTATACCCACCTGACGACCGATAAGCTCAAGAAGGTCTACGATAAGTCCCACCCTCGCGCGTAATATAGATACAAGACAATTAATTTTCCTCCCCCTAGATGGGGGCGGACTTTCAATACAACCTTACGAAGTTGAAGGAATAGGGCCTTTGGTGGGGGTGTTAACAAAGATGATTATCATCAATGATCCCCCTCCCTTACCCTCCCCACCAGGGGGAGGGAACGCTTGTTATTTAAATACCTAAAGGTTATAATAACAAAATGTTTTTACTCTATGATCTTATCTTTCTGCTTTATGCGCTTATTTACCTGCCTTATTTGCTTTTAACCAAACGCGGGTATGCGGGCTTTGGGATGCGATTTGGTCTTTTTTCTTCGCAGGTAAAAGAGCAAATAAAGGCTAAGGCCAATATCTGGGTACACGCGGTCAGTGTGGGGGAAGTGATAGTCATTGACGGGTTTATTGACCAGTTAAGAAAGAGTTATCCCGCGTATCAGTTGATAGCGACCGTAACGACCAAAACCGGTTATACGTTCGCCCGCGAACGTTTAAAGGACAAGGCCTTGGTAATACCTTCTCCCATAGATTTCAGTTTTGTCACGGGACGTTTTGTGTCTTTGATCGATCCTAAAATGTATATTGCCGTTGAGACTGAAATTTGGCCGAATCTTTACAGAAAGTTATACCATAAAAAAGTTCCTTTGGCGGTCATCAATGGCCGGATCTCTGATGGCTCTTTTGGGCGTTACAAAGCTATTCGTTTTTTACTTAAAGGGATTTTAAATCAAGTGTCCATCTGGTGTATGCAAAGCCAAAGGGATGCCAGGAGGATTATGGACCTGGGTGCTGAACCTTCACGTGTGGTTGTGACGGGAAATGTAAAATTTGATGAATATTCCCTGTTTCTTGATTCGTCATATGCTAATTTTCCAAGCGGTAAAGATGATCTTTGGTGGGTGGCGGGCTCCACCCATCCGGGTGAAGAAGAGATAGTGCTGGATGTTTATGGCAAAATTATTAAAGATAATCCAAAATGGCGATTGGTGATCGCGCCGCGTCATATTGAAAGAGCGCCCCAAATCATTGAGCTTATTACTCGTCGTGGATTTAAGGCGGTCAAATTTAAAGAGATTGCTTCGTCGTTAAAAAACACTGCGCTGAACTGCGCTTCTCGCAATGACAAGAAACTTTACGATGACCAGGAAATTGGGCCTTTTGACACAATAATTGTTGTTGATACTATTGGCCAGTTGCGTTCCTTGTATTTTATGGCTTCCCTGGTATTTGTCGGAAAAAGTTTATGCGTTGGTGGGGGACATAATGTCATTGAGCCGGCTTTTTACGGCAAGGCCATTGTCATTGGACCTAAGTTCGAAAATTTCAGGGACATTGTTGCTTGTTTTAAGGAAGGTAACGCTATTGTGCAGGTAGAGGACGCGCATGCTTTTGAGATTGCTGTCAGGGCCTTGTGTGCCGATGCCTCAAAACGTGAAACTTTGGGAGCTGCGGCGCGTAGAGTCATTGCCGCCAATCAGGGAGCCACCAAGCGCATTTTAGACCGCTTGGCGGAGTTTTTAAAATGACGTTGAACGAAATGTTCAACGTCATCCTGAGGCAACGGCCGAAGGATCTCTAAAAGAACAACCAGTCATGGATGGATGTTCTTTTGAGATTCTTCCCCTTCACTTCGTTCAGGGTCAGAATGACAGTGCTTCGCCTCAGAATGACATTGTATGCATATGGAAAAATATCTACTATCCATTATGAAAGGTCAAAGGAATGGCCTGTTAGCCCAACTGATAACTTGGGCTCTAGTACCTTTTTCTTTAGTTTACGGGTTGGGTGTTTTTTGCCATCGAAACTTCTATTGTCTAAGAGGCGCCTATAAAGCCCCCAAACCCGTTATCAGCATCGGCAATATAACGGTCGGGGGGACAGGCAAGACCCCCTTAGTCATCTGGTTGGCGCGAAATTTGCAAGACAAGGGGTTCAAGTCCATTATTTTAATTCGTGGGCATATGCCACAGGCTTTAAAAGACAGCGATGAGGTTGATATGTTAAATGAACAAATGCCCTTAATACTGGTTTTAGCCGGGGTGGGCCGTGTAGCTAATATCGTCAAGTCCAGGGGCGTTCTGCCAGTGGACGTATACATTGCGGATGATGCTTTTCAACATTGGCCGCTTGGCCGTGATTTAAATATTGTGGCCATCGATGCGGGTAATCCATTTGGTAACGGGTATCTTTTACCCGCGGGAATTTTACGTGAACCTCTGTCAGCGTTGAAGCGTGCGCATGTTTTTGTATTGACCAAAACCGACGGCTCAAGCGGCATTCAAGTTTTGTCCTCCAAGCTCAAAGAAATCAATCCAAAAGCTTTGATCGTGGAAAGCCGTTATAAAAGTGCCGGGGTTGTAGATGTTTTTGACGCATCGACTATGCCAGATGATTTTTTAAAAGAAAAACGCGTGGTTGGATTTTGCGCGATTGGTGATCCACTTTCATTTGAGTCGAGCTTAAAAAATTCAGGTGCAAAGGTCATTCAACTATTTACCTACATGGACCATCATGTTTATAAAAAAGATGAGATTCAACGTATGGTGGCATTTTGCCGTTTACAAGAATCCCAAGTGCTTGTGACGACACACAAAGATGCGGTTAAATTACGGATTTTAAAAGATTTGTTTGCGGGCATTCGTTTAGTTTATATACCAATTCAGTTAGAGATCACCAAAGGGTCTGATGAATTCTTTCAAAAAGTCATTTCTGTTTGCCGTGATTAAAATAGCGGCTTTTCTTTTTATGTTCTTGCCAATTAAGCTGGATCTTTGGATAGGACGCTGTCTGGGCTGGATTGGTTATCACCTTTTATCTAAAAAAAGGAAGGTGGTCTACGCCAATTTAAAAACAGTTTTTGCTTCGAAGCTTTCTTCTTCCCAACTACGTGTTATGACCAAGGAAGTATTCATTAATTTTGTTCAAAGTGCTGTGGAGTATTTATGCCTACCTAAGATCAAACGTCTTGGTTTTGATAAGTTTGTCGATTTACAGGATAAGGAGAATGTTGATCATGCCGCGGCCTTGGGGCACGGGGTCATTTTATTGGCCATTCATTCGGGAAGCTGGGAATTAGCCAGTGTGGTTGGAGGAGTAACAAAAAGGCCGTACCATGTGGTGGCCAATGACCAGTCTAAGTTACCTCAATTAGACAAGATGCTTAATGAATACCGCACTATTGCCGGAGCTCATGTGATCACCGCGGGGGTAGCCACCAAAGAAATTATCAAAGCCATGCGTGCCAATGAGGTGGTTTCCCTGGTTTTAGACCAGGGAGGTAAAACAGGGTTGGTAGTGCCATTTTTTGGCAAGACAGCGGCCATGTCAACAGGTGCCATGCGTTTGGCTTTAAAGTATGGATGCGCCGTGTGCCCGGTATGGATTGAACGCCGCGGCAATGGTATGCATATGTTAAGAATTTCTCCAGCTTTTGTCTTGACCGTGACCGGTGATTTGGAAAAAGATATGAACGTTAATGTTTCGAAAGCAGCTAATCATTTTGAACGTTTGCTAAGAGAACATCCCGCGGAGTATATGTGGTTTTACAAGGTGTTCAAATATTCCTCTCAAAAACGGATAATCATCGTTGATGATGGACGCACCGGGCATTTACGCCAGTCCCAGGCCTTGGCTCGCCATTTGCGTGAGGTTTTGAAGAAAAAAGGGAAATCCGTTGAGGAAAATATCGTCTCCTTGCAGTGGCGCGGCCCCTGGGCCATTCCTTTGTTTTCCTTTTATGTGTTTCTGGCACAGTATTCGAGTTTTTTAAAACGGGAGGATGGGTTGAAGTGTTTTCTGACAGATGCCTCTTTTAGCGAGGTGATGAAATACAAAGCGGATTATGTAGTTTCCTGCGGCTCTCAAGGGGCGGGTGTAAATTTTATTCTAAGTCAAAATCATCTGGCCAAATCTATTTCCATTTTAACGCCTGGTCTGGTCTCCCAAAAGCGTTTCAATGCGGTGGTTTTGCCCCAACATGACAAGCCAAAAATTATTCGGCGGGCACGTTTGATTACACCTAAGGTATCTCCCAATCTGATCAATACGGCTTATTTAAGTGAACAAACTGAAGGGTTACTCAAGCATTATTCACATTTAAAAGGAAATGTGCGCACTAAATTTGGTGTGTTGATCGGAGGGGATACCCAAGGGGTCAAATTTGACGAAGCTCAAATACGTGGGCTGATGGACCAGATTAAAGAAGCAGCCTTGCATTATAACGCGGATATTTTGTTAACTACTTCCCGGCGTACACCATTGGCCATCGAGCAGATCATCGCCAAGGGGTTCAAGAATTTTGAACGTTGTTCGTTGTGCATCATTGCTAATCAGCGCAATATACCTGAAGCGGTGGGCGGGATATTAGGCTTGTCTGATTTGGTCATCGTTTCAGGCGAAAGTATTTCCATGGTTTCTGAAGCTGTGAGTTCAGGCAAACGCACCATCGTCTTTTCTCCGCATGGACGGTACGGTAACAAGCCTCGGGATAAATATGAAGATTTTGTATTGAAATTAAATAACCAGGGGTATTTAATGGTAATCTCAGCAGATGATATGAAAACAAAAATTACGCAATTGTTAAGCCGTAAAATAACCCTGAAGTCATTGGATGATCAAAGCATCATTCAAAGCGGATTAGAGGCTATTGTATGGTGAACATGCGTGAAGGATGAACAGCTATTATGTATTCGGCACGGGAATATTTTTGGTCCTCATACCGGACACTCCTAGTTAGTCGCCGTCCGAATGAGAACGGTGGGGTTGCCGAGCAAGCAATAGGGGATATTAAGGCATACGCGGCATCCAAGCTGTAAAACCTTGCAGACTTTTGGCAAAAAATTCCTGAATGTGCCGAATACATAATAGCTGTTCATCCTCTAATGTACGCGTGCATTGTAAAGTATAAATTTGTTCTTTGAGCGACACTGTCGATTTTAGCCAAAGCAGCTCATGCTTTGAGGAAACCCCATTGCTGAGCAAGAAACAGGGGATCTGGGATGTCTGAACTGTTCGAATCCCGAAATTCCAGAGAATTTCGGGATAAGTTGTTCAGACACCGAAGAAGCATGAGACCTTTGGCGTTAAAAAATCGACCCGTGGAGCGAAAAGATAAATTTGTACCTTACAATGCTTGCCTGCGCAGGAAATACTATGAACATTTTACAAATTCTTCCAGAGCTTAATGTAGGCGGGGTTGAGACCGGGACGGTGGACTTGGGCCAATACCTGGTGGCCCAAGGGCATAAGTCTGTCGTGGTCTCTAATGGAGGAGCTTTGGTTGCCCAACTTGAGTCAGAGGGCTCTAAACATTACACCTTGCCAGTGCATAAGAAAAATTTATTCACGGCGTATCGCTGCATTGGTAAATTAGTGAGTATTATCCAAAAAGAAAAAATCGATATTGTCCACGCCCGTTCCAGAGTGCCGGCCTGGATTGCTTTTTTTGCTTGCCGGCAAACCGAGGCGCATTTTTTAACCACCTGTCATGGTTATTATTCCACGCATTTATTCAGTAAGGTGATGGGATGGGGAAAAATGATCATAGCCATCAGTGAGGTCATTGGCCGGCACATGGTCCAGGATTTCGCGGTACCTGCGGAAAATATCCGGGTCATACCTCGCAGCGTTTCCTTAGAAAAGTTCGATCGGCCACGAGCGCCTAAAACAGATAAAAAAGCATTTACCGTGTGTATGATCGGCCGCATTACTCCTCTTAAAGGTCATCCCTATTTTTTAAAAGCCATGGCGCGCGTGATCCATCAATTACCTTTGGTAAAAGTCCAGATCATTGGTGACACGCCACCTAAAAAGCAACCTTACAAAGATGAATTGATTTTATTGACCAAACGTTTGGGGATTGAACCCCAAGTTGAATTTATGGGCAATCGCCGTGATATCCCGGAACTTTTGAGCAAGGTGGACTGCTTAGTTCTTTCGACGATAACTCAAGAGGCTTTTGGCCGCGTGATCATCGAAGCTCAAGCGGCCGGTGTGCCTGTCGTGGCCACACGGGTGGGAGGGGTGGTGGAAATTATCGAGCATGAAAAAACAGGGCTTTTAGTGCTGCCTAAAGATATTGAGGGTATGTCTGATGCAATCTTACGTATTTTGAATAATCCCGGGCTTAGCGCCGGTTTTGTCGTTGAAGCAAAAAAGAAAATAGACGCGCGTTATACCCTTAGCACTATGTTTGACGCCACCATCACTGTTTATAAAGAACTTATGCATGCGACAAAGATCCTGATCATTAAAATGACGGCGGTGGGAGATGTGGTGTTATCAACAGCGGCATTTAAAGCCATCCGTTATAAATTTCCTAACGCGCAGATCTGCTGTTTAACTTCGCCTAAGGCCAGCGCCATTGTAGAGAGTTGTCCGCATATCAATGAGACCATTGTGTTTGACCCTCTGCTCAAAAGTTTTAAAGCCCTTATGTCTAAGAGCAAAGAACTCCGCCGCTATCATTTTGATAAAGTGGTGGATTTGCAAAATAACCGTGTGAGCCATTTATTGTCTTTTTTGACTATCCCTAAGGAATCGTATGGTTATGATAATGGTAAATTTGCTTTTCTATTATCGAAGAAAATCAAAAATAATATCCGCAATATCCCTCCGGTGGAACATCAATTCCGTGTATTGAAAATGCTGGGTATTGATTATGATCCGGATTTTAGGCTGGAATTGAGTCCTTCCCCTAAAGATGATGCTTATGTGCAGGAATTATTAGACAGCGAATGGTTAAGTGACGGTCAGGTTTTTGTAGGGTTAAATATATCAGCTTCCGAAAAGTGGCCCACTAAAAATTGGCCTTTGGAACACATGGCTAAATTATGCGATATTTTAGGGCATAAAAATATCCGGGTGATTTTGACCGGAGAGAATAAAGATAGGGCTTTAAGCAGGAAATTAATTGCCAATGCCCGTGCCAAACCTGCGAGTTTCGTGGGGAAAACAAGTATTCTGCAGTTGGCCGCGTTAATTAAACGCTGCCGGGTGTATATTTCACCGGATTCAGCGTCTTTGCATGTGGCCGCCGCTATGCGGGTGCCTATCATCGCTTTTTTTGGGCCTACGGATGCCCGGCGTCATATGCCGCCGGCGGATAAAAGCGTGATTTTGCATAAGCCAATGAAATGTTCGCCTTGTTATTCGGGTGTTTGTAAAATCAAAACCCATGCATGCATGAACGATATTTTGCCTGAAGAAGTGGCTCAAAAGGTCAACCAATTCATCAAATGAATATTCTTTTTCTAACAACACATTTTCATACCGGCGGTATTACCAGTTATATTTTAACCTTGGGGGAAGCTTTAGTTAAGTCAGGGCATAAAGTATGGGTGGCTTCCAGCGGCGGTAATTGTGTGCCGCGTCTGGAGGCGGCGGGGATCCGGCATGTCCTCATTAATATACGCACAAAATCAGAAGTCCATCCCAAGGTACTTTTAAGTTTTTGGCCGCTTAATCGTCTGATTCGGAAAGAAGGAATTTGTGTTATCCATGCGCAGACAAGGGTCACCCAGGTGCTGGGGTTTTTTTTAAGCCGTTTTAGCGGTGTTAAGATGGTCACGACCTGTCACGGTTTTTTCAGGCCGCGTTGGTTTAGAAAAATTTTTCCCTGTTGGGGCGAGGCAGTGATTGCCATCAGTAAACCGGTAGCTCATCATTTAAGCGTGGATTTTGGAGTTGCCCAAAATCAGATTCATTTGATCGCCAATGGTATTGATTTGAATCGTTTTGTGATGACCAACGATCAAATGCGTAGAGAGGCGCGGCAAAAAATGGATATGGGCGCCACACCGCTCATAGGCATTAATACCCCCTTAATAGGTGTCGTCGCACGCTTATCTAGCGTTAAAGGGATCCATGTGTTGATCGAAGCTATGCCCTTGGTCCTTGAAAAAATACCCTCGGCCAATTTGCTGATTGCAGGTCAAGGCCCCCAAGAAACTTATTTGAAAAAATTAACACGGGATTTGTCATTGACGGCCAATATCCATTTTAAAAGCACCACTGACCAAACTCAGGATCTTTTGTGTGCTTTTGATGTTTTTGTAATGCCTTCTTTAATGGAAGGATTAGGATTGTCCGTGATAGAAGCTCAGGCGTGCGGCATTCCCGTCGTGGCTTCCAGGGCCGGAGGGTTGGTTGATTTAATTGAAGATGGGAGGAGCGGTTATTTAGTTCCTATCAATGATCCGGCAGCTTTAGCCAATCGTATCATAGAGGCCCTTCGCAATCCCAAACAATCCAAGGTCATGGCACAACAGGCACGATTAAATATAGAACAGCATTTTTCTGTTGAGATGATGCTTAAACAAACACTTAAAGTTTATTATGAACAATATTCTCGTCGTTAATGTCAATTGGTTAGGGGATGCGGTTTTTTCTATTCCCGTTTTTAAGGCGCTTAAAAAAACGTATCCGCAGGCATGTATTACCTGTTTATGCGTGCCCAGGGTCAAAGAAGTTTTGGAGTATTGCCCTTATGTAGACAAAATTATTATTTATGATGAGCGTGGGTTACACCGTTTTCCCTGGAGAAAATGGACATTGATCCGGTATTTGAGAAAAGAAAAATTCGACGCTGCCTTTTTACTGCATCGTTCTGTGACTCGTGGCTTGATGGTTTATCTGGCAGGAATCCCCTTACGCATTGGGTATTGTAAGGCCAAAGCCTTTTTGACTCATCCGGTTGCCATGAAATCAGAGGACGTTCATCGTTGTGATTATTATTTAAAAGTTTTGGAAGGTTATGGCATTAGGGTCCAGGACCGTTTATGCGAACTGCGTTTGAAGCTGGAAGATATGCGAAGCCTGGATACTAAATTAAGCAAGGCAGGCATGTCCCCAACTGAAAGCTATGTGGTGTTAAATACCGGGGGGAATTGGGACCTTAAGCGGTGGAGTACAGGTTCTTTTGCGCTTTTGGCTAAACGCCTGGATGAGGAATTTGGTTTGAAAATTGTTTTTTCCGGGACTAATAAAGACAGGGAGAATTGCCAACGCATTGCCCAAGCCGCTGGTATAAGAGCTGTAGTTCTGGCAGGTGAGACCACCTTGGGAGAATCACTGGCGCTTTACAAACGGGCAGTGGCCGTGATTTCCGGGGATTCCGGGCCTTTGCATTTAGCTAGTAGTGTGGGCGCTGAGGGAATAGGTATTTTTGGTCCCACCCGTCTTGAAATCACCGGCCCTCGGGGCAGTGGCCTTTTCCAAATTCTTTTTAAAGATACTGGGTGCAATAAAGCCCCTTGTTATCATTTGTCCTGTACTAATAATGTGTGTATGCAGTCTGTGACGGTGGATGATGTGTGCCAAGCTTTTAAAAAAATCCGGGCCTAAACGTATTTTGGTCGTGAGCCAGACGAATATCGGGGATGTGCTCCTTACATGCCCGGTCATTGATATTTTACGACGGGATTTCCCGCAGGCGCACATTGATGTGGTGACAGGCCCCAAAGCGGTTTCTCTTTTTACGGATAATCCTAACTTCTGTATCAAAGTATTTAATAAACAAGCCCCTTTAAGCCAAAAATTCGCATGGTTTTCAGATCTATACCGGGCGCATTATGATTGTGTGGTGGATCTTAGGCGGACCGCGTTAGCTTTTTTCTTAGCGCCTCGTTATACCACACCGCTTTTTTCGGGAGAATTTTTCACAGTGCATAAGAAGGACATTCATTTAAACCGTCTGCGCCAGGTTTATGATTTTGATACTCTTTCAGAAGAGCAGTACGCTGTTTTAACAACAAAAGAAGACGAACAGTTTTTTGCGAAGGAAGTAGCCCCTGCTTTGCAGGGTCAAAGTTTTGTAGTGATAGCCCCCGGTGCCGCGGACTCTGCCAAGCGCTGGCTACCCCAAGGTTTTGCAGCTGTGGCGGACCATCTGTCAGCCATGAAAAGGATAGTTTTCGTGGGAGATGATAAAGATGCCGAGATTATTGATGATATTCAAGGACGTATGACATCGTCTTCGATGTCACTCGCAGGCAAGATTAATTTGCGTCAATTGGCTTTTGTTTTAAAGAAATGCTTGTGGGCTTTGACTCATGACAGCGGAGTTATGCATCTGGCTTGTTATTTTAATGTACCTGTGGTGGCCCTTTGGGGGCCGACAGATATCAATAAATATGCTCCTCGGGGATCCCAAAAATCAGTGATTGTCAGGCGTAATGAAAGATGTCTGCGATGCCGTGACCCCAAGAGTAAGGGTACGCACAATTGCATGTCCTTTATTGAAGTACAAGATGTTTTAGATGCTGTTAAACAATTTTTTTAGCCCCCCTCTTTTTTATAAAGAGGGGGATAGGGGGAGTTCTTTTTCGAATGGAAACACCTAAGACTTTCCAAAATATTTTGATTGTACGCACAGACCGTATCGGAGATGTGGTGTTGACAACTCCGGCGATCAAGTCCTTGCGTCAGGCGTATCCTGCGGCACGCATTTCTATTTTGGTAACTCCGGTGACCTATGACTTGGTCAACGGTAATCCTTATGTGGATGAAATTTTAGTGGATGACCGTCAAGGACGGCATAAAGGTCTATTTGGATTTTTGCGATTAGCCCGTGAGATCCGTTTAAAACGATTTGATCTTGCCATTATTTATCATACCAAGCGCCGGTACAATTTAGCCTGTTATGCGGCGGGAATACCTTTTCGTTTAGGGTATAAAAATGAAAAGTTTGGCTTTTTGTTATCACTTCCTTTAAAAGATGCCAGGCCATGGGGGACAAAACATGAAGCAGAATACTGCATGGATGTTTTAAAGGCCATTGGTGTTGAGAATGATGATTTAGATATTTTTGTGCCATTGCAAAAAGAAGCAGAAGGGTGGATGTTCAATTGGATGCAGGAAAACAATTTAAAACCTAATGAATTTATCACGATCCATCCGGGGGCTTCAGATTTTACCAAGTGCTGGCCCACGGCCAATTTTGCACTATTAATGGACCGCTTGGCAGAGCGCTACGCCTTGAAAATTGTTTTGATTGGATCCCCGCAGATAATGCCTGTGGCCGCAGAGATTTTGCGGCAAACTCGTAAGGCATCTGAGTTTTTGAATTTAACCGGCAAAACATCGCTGGCCCAGATGGCGAGTTTACTTCGACGTTCGCGTTTATTAATTTCCAATGATTCCGGCCCGGTTCATGTGGCCGCTGGGGTTGGAACCAGTGTGATCTCATTATTTTTACGCAATCAGCCTGGGATCAATGCGGAGCGTTGGAAGCCTCTTGGTGCCAAGAGTTTTATATTGAATAATAAACTCCAGCCGGGTTCTATCAGTGTAGACAATGTAATGAAATTAACTGAGCAAATTTTTAAAAAAGACAGCCAGTATGAAATTTTTTAAAAATAGGCCGTTGACAAAACGGCCGTTTAGCCTTTACAGGCATAGGCAATTTTGCTATATTACATCCCACTTTGTGAGGATCTTGTAATTCTGCTGGCTTAGCTCAGTTGGTAGAGCAGCTGATTTGTAATCAGCAGGTCGGGGGTTCGAAGCCTCTAGCCAGCTTGGATCAAGGGCAGGTACCCAAGTGGTCAACGGGGGCAGACTGTAAATCTGCTGCACACGCTTCGGAGGTTCGAATCCTTCCCTGCCCACCAGTGCTTCCAATTCGAACCCTGGTTCTCTCTATTTAGGAGTGCCAGGGTTTCGATATTGGTGTGGGCCACATAATAAGGCCTAAAGTCTTTGTCTAAACCATCGTATAGGAAGTAATTGTCGCTTTCCTTGGTCAGGATAGGCTCAAGTTTAATTTCCCCTAAAAGCTCTTTCAGTGCCTGTGATGAGGTGACAGTACCTTGCTCAAGGGTATTAGATAAATCTTTTAAACGCTGATCCATCCATTCACGCGGGGGAGCCTTAAAGGTATTGTTGGTTTGAAACTCAAGGGCTTTGATTTCCTCGGTAAGTTCGTTTTCTTTTCTTTCCGCCTCTGTCAATGCTTCAGCTACTGACTTAGAAAAATTCCCTGTTTTGATAAAATTCAGGTAATTATTGATTTCCGTACTTAATTTATTGATCAGGGCCCGTTTGTTTATTAGATCATCAGGGGTCGTATTTAATAATTGTTTGGCTATTTTTTCTACCTGGTTGTAAACATAGATCAAATTCTCGCTCGTAAGCAGACGGTTTTTTAATTCGTTTAAAATTGTTTCTTCGACCTTTTTGCGGGAAACGAGAAGCGCGTTTTTACAAATTTTGCGTTTTCCGTTTAAACAACCGTAATAACCGCAAGATTTACCGCTGATAAGCGCAATTACACCGCCACACAGAGAGCATCTCATGAGTCCGGAGAAAAGATGGGTGGGGCTTGTATGTACATAACTTTTTTGTTTATAGTAAGATTTTCTTTTTTTACTGACGGGCCAGGCCCCGGCAAGGTTTTTCCATCGCTCTTGGGCCTTGTTCCAGGTGGTTTTATCAATGATTATCAGGTCTTCTCTAAAGAATGGGAGATGTTCCTTAACAGGACGAAGATATTTCTTCTTTTTTCCTGTGAGAGGATCCCGGACTGTTTTGGACATGCGCCAGGTCCAATTCCCGACGTAACGTTCATTTTTTAAGATCCTTGAAAGGGTTGATGTGTTCCATCCGTTTTTCCAGCCTCTTTTTGTCGCAATTTTATCTTCATTAAGACCAATAGCGATCCGATGGATGCTTTTGCCGCCAATAAATTCCTGGTAGATCCTTTTGACAATAGTTGCTTCTTCGGGATTTACGACATGGATTTTGCCGTCATATTTAGCTACGCCTCTTTTATCGAGCTTAAGTTCTCCCTGTGGTTTGGAATAATAGCCATAAACGTGCTCACCGGCGCTAAATCCACGTAACTTTTGGCCTTCCAGGCCCCGTAATGTTTTCTTTCTGAGATCATCCAGATAAAGTTCATTGATAAGACCGCGCATCTGTATCCCGATCTTCGCGTTTTCATCATCAGTAATGATCCCGTCTGAAACAGAGATGAGTTTAATTTGATGGAAATTAAATTTTAGAACAAGGGTAAGCATTTGGTGATTACTGCGGGACAGGCGGGAGAGGTCATCAACAATAACAGCATCTATTTCTTTGGCCTCAATCGCGCTGTCCATAGACAGAAGGCCAGGGCGATTAATAAGGGCCCCGGAGACCGCTTGATCAATAAAAATATGTTTATCATCTGAAGTGATGTCGTGTTGAGAGCAATATGCCTTACAAACACGCACTTGATCATCAATGCTTTTTTCACTTTGACTATCAGAGGAATATCTGGCGTAAATGGCGGCACGCATTAGTTTCCTTTCTGGCAGAAGATTTCAGGATTATCTTTAGCGATTCGGCAATATTCTTCCGCTAATATTTGGCTGATGGTGTCGAGGAGTTTTTGAACGGTAACAGAATCTTTCCAGGATAGCTTTCCAATGTTATTTCCTGCAGGATCACTGTCATTCCCGCAGAAGCGGGAATCCAGTTTATTAGGTAACTGTTCGTTAGGTTTATCAGCGATCAACATTATTATTGCAAAAATTAATTTGAAGGTATATATTAAGTGCCATAAGGTATAAATTTTTTATCAATATGTTATGTCTAAAATATACCTTAAAAGGTATATTATGTCAAGAGGAATTTTATAATTTATGGATCCCAAAAGTCTCGGTAAAAAGATAAAAATAGCCAGGGTAGAGCAAGACCTCAATCAAACTGAATTCGCAAAAAAGATAGGCGCAAATCAGAAGAGTGTGTCTCGTTATGAAAACGGCCTTTCCATACCGACGTTGGAAACAATGGCGAAGATATCAAAGGTTTTAAAAAAGCCAGTGGACTATTTTCTTGAATAATATTTTAATTCAAATTCTTGAATAATCTAACCCTCGAAAGAATGGACTCGAGGGTTTTTATTTGATGTGTTCCTATAATATGTAATACGTACATATGTCACATATATTTAATATATTGACATAATATATGTGACATGTTATATTCTCTTCCAGGGAGGAATTTATGAAAGAAAACAAGGTCGAGCCAAGAGATGTACGCTTCAAAAGAATTGCTTCCAGTAGGACGCAGAGAATATTAAATGATCTTCGTCTTTTAGGAAATTGTTCGAACAAGAGTGTATACAAATATAGTGAAGAAGATATAAACAAAATCTTTCTTGCGGTAGATAAGGAGTTGAAAAGGGTCAAAGTTTTATTTATGCATGGCCCTAAGGACAATTCTTTTACTTTGTAAATTTTTTAAAATAATTTATTAAGGTAAATTTTTAGATAGAACCTGAGATGATTCCTAAAATTATTTCATATACACCAGAAATGTTATTAAAAGATAATCTCAATAGAGGAGTAAAAGAAGAATTATTGACAAGGCAAAATGATATTATTCAGTCTAATGATGAGGAAATAAAGAATGAGATTGTAGATAACGATTTATCAGAAGAAGAAAAATCTTTGCTATTCAATATAAAAAAATGTTATGACAAGATTGGAACAATTTATGGCGTTGCTAAAGCATTAAATATACAAGATTGGCGAGTACGGAAGTATTTAAGAAAAGGACATTGGCATAAGCTTTTCTATTACGATAAATTCAATAAGAAAACAAGAATATTGTCTCACAAAAATAATTTATCAATAAAATCTAAAAAAATTAAGAAATATAAACTTTCAAAAGATGTAACAGAAATTAAAATTCAAATACAAGAAGTTAAAACAGAAGGCACTAACAATCAGAATGGGGTTCCCATTAGAGAAACATTATTATCAAACAGGGCCAAGAATTCTTTAATAAATGCAGGATATCAAACTTTGGAAGATTGTACAAATCTTACCGAGGAAGATATTTATGCTGTTAGGAATATAGGAAATAAGACAGCCAAAGAAATTTTAGATATGCTTAAAAGTTTTAAGAGTGGGGATGAAATCTTAGGAGAAAATATATTGGAATCAAAAGGAACGGCGCTTGAAGGTATGCAGGATTATCTAATTCAGATTCTTTCGTATCCTCTTTCTAAAGTTATATTATCGGTCAGAGCTACACATATATTAATGAATAGCAAAAACGTTTGTTTGTTTGATTTGGTTCAAAAGGACCCTGGGCAGCTGTTGCAAATTCGAGATTGTGGACGCAAAACGGTAAAAGAAATAGGGACATTTTTAGAAACATTAAGTTTGCAATTTCGTATGAAATTTTCTGCAGAGTTAATTAAGAAAGTGTTTGAATATCAACGAATGAAATCAGGTCAAGAAATAGTTGAAGATTTTAAGAAGGATTATCCTGAAAAATATAATTTAATAATAAATGCTAAATTAAGAAATACGCCCCAAGAAAGAATAGATCAATGCATAGAATGTTTTCGACTTTATAAAGAGGAAGGGACGTTAGCAAATGCTGGTAAGAAATTGAAATTGACACGCGAACGCGTCCGTCAAATATTAAAGCAAGGCACAAGTTTAGGGTTATTTAATTATTCTGGTTATGAATACCCATATTTGGAAAAAGAAAAACTACTAAAAGATTATGCTAGGTTGCAAAGCCTTCATGAATTAGCCAAAATAAATAACGTGGGGGTCTCATACTTAAAGAAGATATTGACGGCCTATAAAGTTAAAGATAAAGATTTGGATTTAATTAAAGAGAATGCCAGAAAAAATAAATGTATAGAACAATACCAAAAGATCGTTACTGAATTGGGACATCATCCTACAACAACAGAATTACAGAGTAGTACTCATCGAAATATGCTTTCTCGTCGAATTTTAAAGATTTGGGGGACAACAGATAAATTTAGAGAAGAGTTAAATGTGCCAAAAGTGATTAGAACATTTCCAGAAATATCCCGTCAATGGTTGGAGAAACGAAGGCGTTTGGCATTTATAGTTAGAATGGAGAATCTTGATCGCATTCGAGATACGCTATTATTAGGATCCATGAGGTCTTCTGAGATTGCGTATGCATGTAGCATGAAACCTCCCAAGGCCTTAAGACTTCTAAATTTATTGTTAGCGCGAAAAGAAGTTATTAGAGAAGGAATGGGAAGTACAATAAAGTATAGGATTAACAAGGAGGCTGTATGACAGTTATTTCTAAAACAAGACTTAGAATTTTAGATCCACATGAATTATTAAATCAGATAGCCGGAACTTATAAAGATTTTTTTAGGGCTGCTATGGAATATATTGATAATGCTGTGGATGCAGCTTCAATTAATAAGGAAAAAGGTGAGAAAATCGATGCTCATTTGAACATAAATGTTGATGTTGTGGACAAGAAAGTTACGTTCACAGATAACTGTGGAGGCATGTCAGCTGATGAGCTATGTGATTTAATTTCAAAGGTAGGTAGGTCGAAGAAGAAATTAGTTCCGTGGGCTAATGGTCAATTTGGTTTTGGTGTTCATGCCTTTAGAGCTTTTGCCAAAGAAGCAATATTTATTAGTAAAAAGAAAATGTTTAAAGAGGCTAAAATAAAGATTGATCGAGAATGTAATGAGGAAACAGAGGTTTCTTGTGAAGAAACGAGTAAAATGCAATTAGTTTATCCTGGTACACGAGTTATCATTTCTAAATTCGATCGCCAGGTATTTAAAAAACAATTTTTTATGAGAGGACTTATTGGAGAAATAGAAAGACACTTCGATGATGTTTTACGTTCAAAAATGATTAAAATTGTTGTTTCTGATGGAAAAATAAAACATGAATGTAAGTCCTTCGATTACGCGAGTTTGCCAGGAATTTCATTAAAAGAGGAGATTCCAGTCGATTGTGATGGTAGAAAAAATAAACTTAATATTGATCTTAGAATTTTGGATCAGTCCCAAGAAAATCGTTTACCTGTTTTAACAAATAAACAGAGACGTATTCAGAGCATAATAGATTTAAAAAGTTATAAGAATTATGTTCGTGAGAAAGGGAAGAATATTTCAGTGTGGGCAAATCCTTTTGTTACAGGTTCGATTGAAATTAATGATATTACATCTCCAAATTTAACTCGTGACGATCTTAAAGATACGCCAACACGAGAAATATTATATGAAAAAATATTTGAAATCCAGGTAAAACTAGAGACACAAATCGATAAGCTAATGAATAAGAAATCACAAGATGCATTCAATAAGCTTAGTAAGGTTATGTCAGATTGTTTATCTCGAATAATGCGTGGATTTAGGCTTCAGTATGAACAATTATCTCCATCCTCGGTTCCCGGACAATTTGAGACAAAGATTATTGAAGATAATGGAGATATCCCATTTGGTAATGGAGAAATTGGTGGTGGAGGAATAGACCAGAATAGATTAAACATAGGAGGTGAAAGAAGTAATTTTGATAAATCAGGAGTTGGTGATGAACCGAAAGGAGGGGGAGATGGTGATTTAGAAAAAGGAAAAGGACAAGGTCTTTCTAAAGAACAGCTATTACAAGCGTCAGGACCAAGAATTTTATTTCAGAATCATGCTGGCGATGATCGTATTATTGATTTAGGTAATTCTTTAGTTATCAATACTCAACATCCTGATTTTATTAAAAGAAATTTGAGCAAATCAGGGAAAATAAAATTGGATAATCGTTTAATTAGTTATGTATCTGTTATTGTTGCGCCTCCTTGTATACATAAATTATTTGAAAAGAAAGGCAAGGTACCATCAACGCTTGAAGCTGGTGCTAATATAATTGATCTCGGATTAAAATTAGAGCAAGAATTATCTAGTACTATGTTGGATGAGGAAATAGAAAAAACCTTGGATTAAAAATGCCTATAAATATTAGTGAAATAATAACAGCTATAGTACCTTTGAATAATATGTATCGAGATCCATCTACCTTAACTAAGATTAAAATAGAGATGTTATGGCAGATAGGAGATGTCTTACAACGTTTCCATGTTATAAAACCGCATTCATTAGGCTGGGCAATTCAAAAAGAAACTAAAGAAATTATTAAAAGGTCAACTATTATTCGAGGTTGGAAAATCCGTGCGATATGGAAAAGTAGAAATGAATTATTAAGAGATCTGGGAGAAATGAAATCAATATCAAATCTTTTTGAAATATTACCTTTGATCGATCCTTTACAAGAGGTTAGAGAAAATCTTTCTTCCAGTCAACTTGCAGAGATATATTCAAAAGCATGTCGAAGTACGCCGAAAATATTTAATAAGTACATTAGTGGAATTAAGAAAAAATATTCTCATGGAAGATTAGGTAAGCCATTAAATAGGGGTCGTCATTTAGAAGCGCTTCATAATATTGTCATAAAAGTAAAAAAGTTAGTTGAGTATTTAAGAAGAATAATTAATGATAAGAATGCTTCCAGACGAGATGAATTTAGAAAGAATGTGCCAACGCAGGATTTAATGGCATTTTCTAATATGTGCATTGCTTTGACAACAAAAGAAAATATTCGTTTATATAAAAGAAATTGGCCCGCAGTATCTTCAACAAATAATGAAGAAATCCAATTTTTATATAGCTTTTTTTATAGTCTTTTGGAAAAGGAACGTGATGAGGAACGGGCAAGATTAAGAAGGCTTGTTTCGGCTGATGTTTTTGCTCAGATATCGGATATTTTGTCATCTTTGAGATCAGAGGAAGGTGTGGCTGATTATAGGGAAAGACAGAAAATTGCCATAGATTTATAGAAGTGATTTGACTTAATGTTAGAAAGTGCGTTTAGAGAGAGGTCAGTGGTAGATTAGGGAAGGAACAATTGGAAAGGGTTACGCTATGAATACACAAATAGTTATTAATACTGAATGGGAAAATGTTTTTTCTTTATGGGCAAAGCCACCTGCGCAGACGGAACAGGATCGGTGTGAAAATGCTGTGAAGGCCGTGCGTAATGCCATAGCCGCTAGTACAAAGCTTAAATATAAAAATATCAAAGTGATCTCGCAGGGATCGTATCGGAATAATACCAATGTAAAGAATGACAGCGATGTTGATCTTGGGGTGTTGTGTGAAGAGACGTTTTTCTTTAATTTGCCAAATGGATATACACGAGAAAATTTTAGTATTGGTTCTGCAACGTATTCTTATGAAGAATTTAAAAATGATATCCAACAAGCTTTGGTGACATATTTTGGAGCCAATGCGGTGAACCGTGGAAACAAAGCATTTAATATTCATGAAACTTCTTATCATGTTGATGCAGACGTGGCTCCATTCTTTGAACATCGTCGTTATAACACGCATGGAAGTTATTTACCAGGTATGGAATTGTTGGCTGATGACGGGCAAAGAATTATTAACTGGCCGGAACAGCATTATCAGAACGGTGTTACTAAAAATGAAGCTACAAGCAAGAGATTTAAATCGGTGGTTAGAATTTTAAAAAAGCTTGCCAATCATATGGAAGAAGAGAAGACTGAAATTGCTAAACAAACACCAGGTTTCTTGATTGAGTGCCTTGTCTGGAATGTGTCCAACAATAATTTTGATAATGATTCTTATTATGAAGACGTGAGAAATTGTTTGGCATTTTTATTCAATAACACTTTAACCGAAGATAAGTGTTCAGAGTGGGGAGAGGTAAGCGAATTGAAATATTTGTTCCGTGGCTCCCAGAAGTGGACACGGCAACAGGCGCATAATTTTATTGATGCAGCATGGAATAGAGTTGGTTTGAAATAGAGACATGAAGAATTTAAATTGGAAAAGATTTATTTGGGCACTGGTAGCAATATCCGTGGTCTTTCTGTACCTGATTGCATGGTACAGACAAATTGACATTGCCCAATTCAAGAAGCTTATTTCGTTAATTCCTGATGTGGTGGCTCTCGATTGGGTAGTATTTTTTATTTTTATTCAATGGGGGTGGAAAATTAAATTGTTTCAGGGATGGCTTGTACCGTTTCCTGATTTGAATGGTACATGGGAAGGAGAAATAAGAAGTGAATGGGTTGATCCGGTCACAAATAAATCCGTTGCCTCGATTCCTGCCATGTTAACAATTAATCAGTCATTTTTATATATTAGTTGTGTTATAAGAACAGGAGAGATGACAAGTTATAGTTTTGCAGAAGGATTTAAAATTAACGAAAAGGAACAAATTAAACAGCTTGTATATTCGTATACGAGCAAACCAAAACCTGCAGTTATAAATCGTAACGTAGTGCATGAAGGTACGATCGTATTTAATATTACAGGAAATCCGGCGAATAAATTGGTCGGTCATTATTGGACTGCTAGAAAAACAATCGGTGAGGTTGAAGTAAGATTCAAAAATAAAAAAATTTTAGATGAAATACCTGTTGGTTTTCCTAAGCATCCTATGGCTTAAGGCTAGAATTCAGTGCTATTCAGCATGTCCTGAATTAATTAAGATTATGGAAGGTGTCTTCCAATACTCCCGAAGAACTTGAAAAATATGATGGAATGGATAATTACAAATAAACCGTGGCTTCAATATATTTTACTTGGAACTTTAATTTTAGGGACATGCCTTCAATTTTTAATTTCGCAGGCGGACAACTATCAGTCGCAAAAGGAACATCAAAAAATCCAAATAACACTTAATTCGATAAATGATCATTTAGAAGCACTCAGTAAAGTAGAGGGTCTCGATCGTTATCTTCAAGACATAAAAATTGAATCATTAAGAAAGTATGTAAATAAAAAGGATTTTGAAGAACTACAAAACTATCTTAAGGATTTCTCAGAGAATCTTAAAGTAAAGAATATCGAGGGAATAAAAACTGCTACCAGTAAAATATTGGGAATCATTCCAACAGATCCCTTTTTCCGTGTGTATCATTTAGTGCTGAAGAATTCTTATATGATGAAGAATCTGCTATCGGGTGAATGGAGTATTGTCCAAGTTGTAAAATGGGATTGGATAGTTGAAGGAAATGAAAAGGCAGAATTATATATTAATACTTTTGATAAAAATGGGAATGCAATAACCCTAGGTCCATTCACTAATAATATTATCTCAATGTTGGATCAGCCGATAAATAAATCTCTTCAAGTTAGGTTTCAAAGTAGTGGTACGGGACGGTTTGAAATGACCCCGAGGTCTTTTAGGATAGGATGGGCTGTTGCAAGTAAAGAATCAGATGGGGCGTGGAAGCCTAACCTTGGACTTGCGGAGTTTGATCCTTATTTTAGAATCGGTCTTCAGGGAGAATTAGAATATTAGTGAGCATTAGTAGCGAGGGCAAGACAAGTTAAGCGCGTATTCTTAAGGAGCATTAATGGCCAAAGATAAGAATCAATCACAGATCATTTTATATCAAACAGAAGACGGTCAGACAAAAATTCAGGTAACAATGGAGGATGAAACTGTCTGGCTGACACAGGATCAGATGGCAACTCTTTTTAATAAAGGTCGGACCACCATCACAGAACATATTCAGAATGCCTTTAAAGAGGGCGAACTTGACGAGAAAGCAGTATGTCGGGAATTCCGACGTACTGGAACGGATGGTAAAGAGTACGCCGTAAAACATTATAATTTAGATGTTATTATTTCGGTTGGGTATAGAGTTAAGTCTTTACAAGGAACACAATTTCGTATTTGGGCTACCCAGCGGTTGAAAGAATATATCATTAAAGGCTTTACGCTGGATGATGAACGGCTTAAACAGGGAGGGCAAAAGGCCCGGTATTTCCAGGAACTGTTACAGCGAGTCCGTGATATTAGGAGTAGTGAGCGGAATTTTTATCAAAAAGTCACCGATATCTATACAACAAGCATTGATTACCGTAAAGACGAAAAAATAACTAAAGAATTCTTCGCGACTGTACAGAATAAAATGCACTATGCCGTTCATGGCCATACCGCCGCAGAAATCATTACCAAGCGTATTGATAAAAAGAAACCTTTGATGGGATTGACCAGTTTTAAAGGTAATTATATTACTGCGCAGGATGTAAAGATCGCCAAGAATTATTTAACTGAAGGGGAATTAAAGCAGCTTAATTTGATTGTATCCATGTATCTTGATTTTGCAGAATTACAGGCAACCAATGGCAGGTTAATGAAAATGACGGATTGGATTGCCAAACTTGATGACTTTTTGAAATTGAGCGAGCGAAAACTGTTAGTCAACAAAGGGACTGTGAGTGCCGAGCAAGCGGCACTAAAGGCCGAAGAAGAGTTTAAAGAATACAGAAAAAGACAAGACAAGGATTATATTTCCGATTTTGACCAAGCTGTAAAACAGCTTAACCAAAAACCTTCAAAAGGGGACAAGAAATTGAAGTGAGGCCGGATTAGAGCCATGAAAAAAAGAGATGATTTTGAGGATCAGATGAGGGTTTATAGGGGCGTGATTCCCTGGTCAGTGGCGGAGTATGACTGGATTTTAGCAACATTTGATAAGCGCAAGCTGAAGAATGAAAACTTGGCCTTGCCTGAAGAATTTGCTGAGTACAAAGAAGAGTTTGAAACTTCAAAGGGCCAGGAGCTGGAGAATATTAAAGATATGATCCTTTTTAGTGATATCTTCCATCAAAGATATCCTAAAAAACTCGAATACGATGCTCATTCTTATAGATTTAACCAAATTAATAATTTTTTGATAACTTACGAGGATGAACTTATCCAATTAAAGCTCGTCTATGTTAAAGAAGAAAGAAAGCACGTAGACCCTCAATTGATGCGGGCTTTGTGCACGATGTTGTATGACGAGGAAGATTTTGATGAATCAGGTGAATGGATTGGTAATACCTTTTCATTTAAGGATGCTATTGCTCAAACTCAAGCTAAAATTAATAAAAGCCCGAGCAATAAACGGCTGACTGAGGAGCAAGGGTTTAAGGGTCTCGTCCCTTGGTCATTGGCGGAATTTAGATGGATCATGAATCAACATACGGTTCGCCGTCTGAACAGCGAGGAAAATCGGACGCTAGAAGACGAATATTTGCCTCTTAAGATACAGATGAGGCGTCAGTCGGCCAAGACCATTGATAATTTTGATACGATGGTCTTGTTAAACGAAATTTTTCATGAAAGGTATTCTAATCGCGTTGAAGCTATGGCGCATTTTCTTAGATATCGCTCCATTTTTATGTTTTTGGATGAATATAAAAATCAATTGGTCAAAGAGGGGCTCGTAGATAACACCAGCGGTGAACTTGCGATGGAGCCGGAGCTTATTGAAAGTCTTTGTGTTTTGCCATACTCCTTAGAGCAGGATGAGAAAGCTGCCGATAAAAAACATGCCTATTTGTATGAAGAAGTTGTGGCAAAAGCTAAGACTTTAAGAAGCGCCCGTTTAAATTAATGGTTAAAACTTTCGCAGGAACTGCGAGTGTTCAGCAAGCCGCTATGATTCAAAAATCATACATCAAATGCAAAGGATGCTGGAAGCAAATACCTCGCGGTCGGTTCAAGTTCTGTTCTCACTGTTTACCCATCAATAACCGTATGCTCAATGAGCATATCCCTGACAGCGGCAGAAAATATTTTTGGGCCTATATACGCAAATTTGGGGATACATGCTCTTTAAGCGGTGTGAGCCTGGAGTTAAAGGATGACACAAGTCCTTGGTATTTGGTTTTCAGCCGTGTCATTCCTTCAGATAAAGCCAGGATCCTGCCGGCCGCGGCGCTTTTTAATGGGATGAAATCAGCCCTGACTAAGAGGCTGTTTGACTATTATATAAAAGCGTTAGATGATTGGAGAAAGAAACATATCAAGGTTCATAAAAAACCAATTGTGCATTGGCGCCCGGTTCAGTTAGGGGGAAAAAATCTTTGTCCTGGTTGTGGAAGGCGGCCGGTGGTCAAGGGTTATAAATTTTGTGCCAGGTGTTCCAGGACAAACTTCCGTATGCATCATGAACGTTTTTCGAGGGAGTCCATGCAAAGTGTTTGGGATTATTTGCACGCCCATGATTATGTTGATTATTACACGGGAATGAAATTGAATTTAAAGAACACACGAAGTCCCTGGTATTTGGTTTTTGACCATTTGGTCCCGCGCAATCCAGGAAAAATTGTGCCAACCTTGGCACTGATTAATGAGATGAAGGGCGATCTGACTGAAGATGAATTCTGGTATTTAATAAGCGAGCTGGCCAATTTTTTTAGAAATGGCACACAAGTCAGAAAAATAAAGCTTGCTTACTGGAGCCGACCATACCGTGCTGTAAAAGTTTTAAAAAGACAGTAAGGAACGCCTGTTGTTCTTAAGTAATTTGTTTATTGGGATAGGATTTATCCTGTATAACCATGATCATATCAATATGTTGTCTGTTATTAGTATATTAGTGGGCTTGTTTTTTGAACTCCCCCCTAACCCCGAACTATTCTATTGCAAATTTAATAGCCTGACTGCCATAGAGAGTGGCAGGCCTCTTTACAAAAAAGAGGGGGGATGATAATTAAGGCTTAATTGGACGGTCCTTCGGCTGACGGATAGAGCCTGCGCTATTTGTGCTTGGTTCATGCCTAAAAGAGATAATTCTTTTGCCTTAGCTGCGATTTTCTGGTATAAGGGATGAGATTTAATTGTTATTATTATTTTATTTTGTATTTGGGCGGCGGTTCGAATTGGTTGCGACCGTGCCCATATTTAAAATTTACTATTAGTGTGCTGGAAGGATTCGAAAGGAGCCCTGTTTAGAAACCTCGACGAATAGGAGGGGTTTCTAGGGTGGGTGGCCGACCCGGAGTGAGTCTTCGCCGTAGATAAGGCGAAGACGAACGTAGGGCGCCGAATCCTTCCCTGCCCATTTTTTTGCGGGAGTAGTTCAGTGGTAGAACTCTAGCCTTCCAAGCTAGTAACGACGGTTCGATTCCGTTCTCCCGCTCCAAAAAGCAGCTTACGTAAAGGATGTGTATGAAGGTAACCTTGCTGGTGCCTACCTTAAATGAAGCGGTGGGTATGCGTTCAATCATGCCTAAGGTCAAAAGAGAATGGGTGGATCAGGTTTTGATCGTTGACGGTAAGTCTAAGGATGGTACCGCTGACATTGCCCGTGAAATGGGCTATGATGTGGTGATCCAGCAAACCCCGGGCATTCGCGGCGCTTACATGGATGCGCTTCCTTTTATTAAAGGGGACATCATTCTTACCTTTAGCCCTGACGGTAATTCCATTCCGGAACTTATTCCTGTCTGTATTGCAAAAGTAAAAGAAGGTTATGATATGGTCATTGTGTCGCGTTATGCAGAGGGGGCAAAAAGCTATGATGATGACGTGGTGACTGCTTTTGGCAACAGATTATTTACCGGGTGCATTAATTTATTGCATGGCTCTAAATATACCGATGCCATGGTCATTTACCGGGCGTATCCTAAAAAATTAATTTATGATCTAGATTTGGATAAAGATTCCAGTTATTCATTTGAAGAGAAATTATTCAGGACAAAGATCAGCTGGGAGCCGCTTTTATCGGTCCGCGCGGCCAAGCACAGATTACAAGTCGCCGATATCCCCGGCGATGAACCTGCCCGTGAAGGGGGAGAGCGCAAATTACAGGTTTTAAAATGGGGCGCGGCTTATATGTTTGAAATTTGGAGGGAGATTTTCATTTGGCGCTAAATAATCCTGTCATTAAAAGGATCAGCATCATTGGCGATGGAGGCTGGGGGACAACCCTGGCCATTCATCTGGCACGCAAGAAATACCCGGTCACGCTTTGGGGAGCGTTTCCGGAAAACATCGCTCAAAGCGCAAAATCACGCGAAAATAAAAAGTTTTTACCCGGCATTAAAATCCCTCCTCAAGTGCGATTAACTTCTGATATTGATGAAGCTCTTTTTTTTGGAGATTTGATTGTTTTATCGACACCTTCAGAGTATTTAACCGGTACTTTAAGTAAAATCCAAAACACTTCGTATAAAGGCAAAGTATTTGTCAGTGTGGTCAAAGGCATACACCCAAAGTCTTTTAAGCGCAGCTCAGAGGTAATTCAGGAGTATTTACCTAAAGTCCCCTTAGTGGTCTTATCCGGCCCAACTATTGCCGGTGAGGTTGCCCAACGGATACCTACTACTGCGGTGGCGGCCTGCAAGGACCAAAAATTAGCTGCTGCCATTCAAAAAGTTTTTAATTCAGATACTTTCCGTATTTATACAAACACGGATGTTATTGGTGTTGAATTTGGCGGTAGTGTTAAGAATGTCATTGCTTTAGCTTGCGGGATTTGCGATGGCTTAAAACTTGGGACCAATGCCAAGGCTGCAGTTTTAACCCGGGGCCTTGGGGAAATCACCCGCCTGGGAATGGCTTTGGGAGCTCGCCGGGAAACATTTTATGGGCTCACAGGCTTGGGGGATTTGGTGACCACGTGCTTTAGTCCTAACAGCCGTAATCGAAGTGTCGGGGAAGCCTTGGGGCGCGGGGAAAAGATAAAGGATGTATTAGGCAGTATGCATGCCGTGGCCGAAGGCGTTGTGACTGCTCGTGCCGTGTATCACCTGTCACGACAAATGAAAATACCGTTGCCTATTGTCACGGAAGTTTATAAGATCATTTTTGAAAACAAGGCGGCACCCCTAGCCATGAAGGATTTGATGGGCCGTTCTTTAAAATCTGAATAGCTTGACAAAGAAAAAATTATCTATTAGACTCATCCCTAATCAAAAATTTCCCAATTGCTTTGACTCCGTAAGGTTGTATCAAGAGAGTTAATCAGTCAGCAATAGTACAAAACAGGAGGATTGGATGGAGAAATTATCTTTTTACGATGTGAAGACAAAGGCCAAATTTGATTCGGATACTTATCAAGTTAGAGAAAAAAGCGGGCGTTTTTTCGCGGTTACCAAATCTCTTAAGGGTACGCATGAGTGCTGGCGCGTGTTAAGCAAGGACCAGGCCGCCAAACTTAAAAAGAAGTAAGGGCCGAGGAAGAATTTTATTCGTAAGAAAGTTTTAAAGTCTAAAGCGTTAGCCCAAAAGGTAGCAGGATTTGCCGATGACGCCAAAGCGCAGGACATTGTCATTTTAGACATGCGCGCGTTAGTTAATTTTTGCGACTTTTTTGTCATCGCCACAGGGACATCCGACCGTCAAGCCAAAGCCATTGCCGAAGGTATTGAAGAAGGGCTGAAAAAAGAAGGCGTAGAAGTCAATTTCAGCCGCAGCTTAAAGACTTTAGGCGGCCCGCAGTATTCGCAGGAGAATGGCGCTTGGGTTTTGTTGGATATGGGGGATGTGGTTATTCATATTTTTGAACCTCAGGCCCGTGAATTTTACGCCCTTGAACATCTCTGGCAGGATGCTGCTAAAATTGAATACAAGACCCGTGGTAAAAAAAAGTAATTCTTCGTTTTCTGATACACGCCGCCAATTACAAAGCCTCATTGAAGAATCCCTTAAAATTTTTGAAGGAAATATTCCCTGTCCCCTTGTCCTCGTTGACGTTCCTGCGGATAAAGAGCATGGGGAGTTTTCCTGCAATGTCGCTTTACAATTAAGCCGGCTGCTTAAAAAAAGCCCTTTGATCATTGCCCGGCAAATCCTGCCGCGCTTACAAGAGCTTTTGAATGCCGGTTCTTTTAATAAACAGATAGCTAAAATTGAAATCAAAGCGCCGGGGTTTATCAATTTTTATTTGTCTGCCGAAGGTTTTTATCATGTTTTATACGATGTTTTTCAACAGAAAGACAATTATGGCTGTTCTCATTTTGGCGCGGGCCAGAAACTCTGCTTGGAATTCGTGAGCGCTAATCCTACCGGCCCTTTAACGGTTGCCCATGGCCGTCAGGCCGCGGTTGGTGACACCTTGGCCAATATCCTTGAAGCCGTGGGTTTTGATGCTAAAAGGGAATATTATGTGAATGATGAGGGCAATCAAATTAATATCTTGGGGACTTCCATCAAGGCGCGTGCTCAACAGATTTTGGGTCAGGACATGCCTGTCCTAGAGGATGGTTATCAAGGTGAGTATATCCGCGTGATGGCGCAGTTGTTTATAAGCAAACACAGTATTAAAACACCTGCGGATTTGGACCAACAGCCCGATGATATGTTTAGAAAATTCGGTGTTGTATATTTGATGGACATGATCAAAAAAGATCTGGAAGATTTTGGCGTTCATTTTGATATATGGTCGTATCAATCACGGATTGCCAACCCCAAAGCCACAGAGCAGATTTTGGTAGATTTGCGCTCCAAAGGTTTCATTTATGATAGCGAGGGAGCGTGGTGGTTTAAATCCAAGTTATGGGGTGATGATAAAGACCGGGTGGTCAGAAAAAGCGACGGGCAATATACTTATTTAACCCCGGACATTGTCTATCATAAGGATAAATTTGCCAGGGGGTTCAAGCGTGTTGTCGATATTTTAGGGCCGGATCATCATGGCTATATTCCCCGCCTCAAAGCCGCGGTCGGGGCTTTGGGTCATTCAAAGGATGATTTGGACATCCTGATCGTGCAATTAGCCACTATTTACAGGGATGGCAAGGAAGTTTCCATGTCTACCCGTCGGGGTGAATTCATTAGTTTGCGGGAGGTGATTGACGAAGTAGGCCGGGACGCGGCCAGGTTTTTCTTTTTAATGCGCCAGGCCAGCGCTCATTTGGAATTTGATTTAGAATTGGCCAAAAAGCAAAGCCCGGAAAATCCGGTGTATTATATTCAATACGCGCACGCGCGCATTCACAGCATTATCCGTAAAGCAGATGATGAGCTTCATTGGTCGCCCAAGAGGCAAGATTTGAAATATTTACAGCAGCCTGAAGAGGTGGATTTAATGCGTAAGATCGGTCTTTACCCTGATATACTCATCGGATGCGCCAAGGCCCTGGAGCCTTTTAGCTTAGTCAGATATTTGCAAGAAGTAGCCGCGGCATTTCATAAATTTTATGATTCTTGCCGGGTGCTGGATGAGAATAAAGATATTTCCGTTGAGCGCTTAGGGCTTATCGAAGCTGTTAGGATCGTTCTAGGCAGTGGCCTAAGATTGCTGGGAGTATCCGCTCCGAAGCAAATGTGAGATCGCTATGGCAGAAAACTTTACGAAGCCGAAGGTCCTCATACCGGACACTCGCAGTTGCTCGCAATTGGGCCTTTTGACCAAACGATGGATTATTCAGCCTCAAGACCCGCCGTTGCAAAAAAATATCAGCGACGCTTTAGGTATTCATCCCATCATCGCCCAACTTTTGATTAATCGCCAGATAACCTCTTTGCCCCAAGCAAAAATGTTTTTATCAGCTGACATGGCTTCTTTGAGTAATCCTTTTTTGCTGGCAGATATGGACCGTGCCGTTGCCCGTATTGAACAGGCCCAAAAAAAATCTGAAAAAATCCTTATCTACGGAGATTATGACGTGGATGGGGTGACTTCCAGCGCTTTATTGCGCCGCCTGTTTAATTATTTGGGGATACAAACAATTAACTATATCCCGCATCGCATGGAAGAAGGTTATGGCTTAAACCAGGAGGTAGCCCAATTCGCGAAATCTCAAGGGATACATTTGCTTATCACCGTGGATTGCGGCATCAATGCGTTTGGTCCCATAGAAGCCATTAATGCCGCTGGTATCAATGTGATCGTTATCGATCATCATGAGCCTGAACGCTCGAAGCTTCCGCCGGCATGGGCCGTGATCAACCCTAAACGCGAGGACTGTTTGTATCCCTTTAAGAATTTATCCGCGGTGGGGTTGGTGGCTAAATTAATGCAGGCGATTTTGGGGCACATCCCTTTAGAAGATTTGGATTTGGTGGCCCTGGGGACAGTGGCGGATATGGTGCCTTTGCTCGGGGAGAACCGTATTTTTGTTAAGAATGGATTACCATTTATTGAAACGACAAATAAACCGGGTCTTCAGGCTTTATTGGAAGTAGCTAAAATCGCGGGTAAAAAAATGAAACCGTATTATATCGGTTTTATTTTAGGTCCCCGTTTAAACGCCGCAGGGCGTATGGATTCGGCCACTGTTTCTTTGGATTTGCTTTTGTCAGAAGATCCCGCGGATGCTTATGCCTTGGCCTGCAGTCTGGAGGCGCACAATCTGACCCGCCAAAAAATGCAGAATGAGGTGGTTGAAGAGGCCCTGGCCATGATCGAGGCGGATGAAATACTTAAAGCCCAGGACATTATTGTTGTTTATAAGCAAGGCTGGCATAAAGGGGTTTTAGGTATTGTCGCCAGCCGTATCGTGGATAAATATTACCGTCCGACAGTGGTTATTTCCGTTGAAGATGGGATGGGGACTGGTTCAGCCCGTTCCATTGACGGGTTTCACTTGCATGAGGCCTTGACTAATTGCGCCGGGTTTTTGGAAAACTATGGAGGGCATAAGCGTGCCGCGGGTTTGCGGTTAAAACAGGATAATATCGAAGTTTTCCGTCAAGCCATGAATGATTTTGCGCGAGCAGCATTGTCGCAGGAGAAGTTCATTCCGACCTTGGAGATTGATTGCGAGATCCCATTGAGCGTCATTGATTTAAATTTGCTGGAGATCATCAGTTCCATGGAGCCTCATGGCGAAGGCAATCCAGCACCGGTGTTTTGTTCGCGGGCGCTTACAGTTAAAAGCCCGCCATCGCTGTTAGGTAAGGATACTATAAAATTTTGGGTCAGCGATGGGGTTAAGACTATAAGCGCGGTAGGCTTTGGTATGGGTTCTTTTAAAGATAGGGTAAAACTTGGGGCCCAAGTGGATTTGGCGTACACTCTGAGCATCGACGACTGGAACAAGGCCCCAACCGTCCAATTAATGCTCAAGGATATTAAGCCGCTCGTGTGACTTTATTAGCTTGGATGCAGCTTGTACAGACCAAGGCCCGTTGCACAGTGCCGTTTAAAGTGATTTTAATGCGCTGCAAGTTAGGAAGTACCATGCGGAAACTTTTACCGACGACTTTAGAACCGGCGCCGCCTTTTTTCTTCTCCATACCGCGCCGTTTATATCTTCTACCGGATGTCGGGCTTTTTTCGCAGACAATACAAGATCTCATGACAATACCTCTTTAATTTGGTCAAAATTTGAGTCTTAAATATAATGGAAAGTAGTTATTTGTCAAGATTTTTATGAACCATTAGGAAAATCATTTTGCGCCCTTGACGAAACGCATGTTGGCTGACACCGAAGCCATCTAATGGTTTAGTATGCATTATCAATCAGTAGAAAGAGTTTTTGGAAACAATTTTTGAAAACCACTGTTGCCCCGCCAATCTACGTCACCGATTCAGAAATACAGCCCCGAAGGGGCGTTGTATTTCTGAAAGATTAGAACAGATTGGCAGAAAAAGACAACCCGTGGTTGAAAAAATTCGTTTCCAAAAACGATAATATGCGCGGGAATGACAATCGAGGGGGAAATGGACTTAGCTCAACTGCCGGCTTATCAAAAACGGGTTTTTATGCCGGAAAATGCTGATTTAACAGATCTTGCCACTGTGATAGGTTTGTACGAAAAATTAGAAAAGAAGCCGATCACGTCTGTCCAGGAGTTAGAGCATTGGCTGATTGAACGATCCGAACTGGATGCTGCTTTATCTCAAGCAGGGTCTATTTTATATATACGCATGACCTGTCAGACCGATGATCCGAAGATAGCAGAAATGTATACCCGGTTTGTTGAAACCATTCCACCCGCAGTCAAGCCGGTCAATGACCGCCTAAATCATAAATATGTACGCGCTTGTTCACTTTTTCCCTTAGATGCCAAGCGTTATCAGGTTTATGACCGTGCGGTTAAAACAGATATCGAGCTTTTTTGTGAGAAGAACGTGGCACTGCAGACCAAGGTAGACTTATTAAGCCAACAGTATCAGACTGTCTGCGGTGCTATGACTGTCATGTTTGACGGTAGAGAACAAACAATGCCGCAGATGGGCAAATACCTTTTGGAAACAGACCGGTCTTTGCGTGAGCGGGCATGGAGAGCGACAGCCCAGCGCCGGCTCAAAGATAAAGATAAGATGGAAGAAATTTTTGAAGGCATGTTTGAATTACGCAACACAATAGCCCGTAATGCCGGATTTTCTACTTTTACTGATTATCAGTTTAAAGCCTATCATCGTTTTGATTATGGCCCTCGGGATTGCAAGCAATATCATGAAACTGTTGAAAAATTGGTTGTTCCCTTAAACGGAAAGATTTTAAGTAAACGCCGTCAGCAGATGAAATTAAAATCCTTGCGGCCATGGGACACGGCGGTAGACGCGTTTGGGAGACAACCATTAACTCCTTTTAAAGACGCGCAAGAGTTGATAAAAGCGACCGGATCTATTTTTAATAAATTGGATAGTGATTTCGGCCTTCAATTTCAAGAGATGAATAAATGGGGGCTTCTGGATTTAGCCAGCCGCAAGGGTAAAGCTCCCGGAGGTTATCAAAACACGCTAAGTGAAGCCCGCAAGCCGTTTATTTTTATGAATGCCGTGGGCATTGATGACGATGTACGCACGTTATTGCATGAGTCAGGACATGCTTTTCATGCCTTGGCCTGTGCCGATGAACCGATCATCGACTATCGTCATGCCCCCATGGAATTTTGTGAGGTGGCTTCCATGGCCATGGAATTGATTGGCGGGGAGTATTTAAGCGAGTTTTATGATCCTCAAGATTTGAAAAGATCCACCCGCGAACATTTAGAAGGGATTATTCAAACCTTGGCCTGGGTTGCTAATATTGATGCTTTCCAGCATTGGCTTTATGAACATCCGCAGCATTCCTCTGATGAACGCCGTCAGGCTTGGGGTACATTTTATGAACAATTCGGCGGTAAGTTTATCGACTGGAGTGATTTGACGGAAATAAAAAATGGGTTATGGCATAGGCAATTGCATATTTTTGAAGCACCATTTTATTATATTGAATATGGCATCGCCCAATTAGGTGCCTTGCAAGTGTGGCTCAATAACCGCCGCAATCCTAAGAAAGCTTTGGCAGATTATAAACATGGACTTTCTTTGGGCGGCTCCAGGCCTGTGGGGGAATTATACCGCGCGGCAGGGATTTCCTTTGATTTTTCTGAAGGTATCATCAAGCCTTTGGTGGAAGCAGTCACTGAGGAGTGGGAGAAGTTGAATGCGTAAATTTACTCATGAAGAAATTGTCAGCCGGCAGGTAAAACGGGCAGATAGACCAAAACTGCCATTGTGTGTGGTGCTCAATAATATCCGCAGCTTACATAATGTGGGCACTATTTTTCGGACCGCGGATGGGGCAGGAGTTGAAAAAATCTGGTTGTGTGGCATTACCGGTTATCCTCCCCAGGGGCGTATTGCTAAAACAGCGCTGGGCGCAGAAGATCATGTTCCCTGGGAGTTTCGCGAAGACGTTTTAGGTTTGATCAAAGAATTAAAAAATAAAGGATACCAGATCGTGCTTTTGGAGCAAATGCAGGGCAGCGTTGCTCATGATGCATTTAAAGTAAGATCTCCCGTATGTTTGGTCGTGGACAATGAGGTTGACGGTATCGCGCATGGCCTGCAATCTTTAACTGATGCGGCCATTGAA
>Ga0105164_10000234_pt1 | contig 41929 bp, 43 predicted proteins | sample VDWuncwatermetaG_FD_89674 | JGI IMG/M metagenome (GOLD analysis project Ga0105164, IMG submission 89674) | Wastewater microbial communities from Netherlands to study Microbial Dark Matter (Phase II) - VDW unchlorinated drinking water | ecosystem: Environmental > Aquatic > Freshwater > Drinking...
CAACATACACTATTACAAACCTGACTGATGGCGCTAATTATTATTTTGCGGTCTCTGCAATAGATACTGCAGACAAGGAGAGTGGATACTCAACCGAGGCATGTAAAGTCATAGGCTCAACAACTCCCTGTGTTACTACTACTATTGGCGGAGGCGGTGGTGGAGGTGGAGGTAATGGAGGCGGCAACAACAATAATAATCTTACTACAGGTGGTGATAATTCTATTAGCGGCGGAGGTTGCGGGTTTGTGAAGAATGATGGCAAAGGTCAAAAGGCAAAAGGCGAAGGGCTGTCATTAATAATGCTGATTATAACTTTGACAGGAATATCTTTGGCAAGAAGTATTAGAAACATAGCTACAACAAGGGAAGGAGTATTAGTCATGAACATAAGAAAAAATAGCTTAATCAAAATTACCGCAATTTCATTTCTACTAACAATATTCTGGAGCGCATCTGCCTATGCCCAGCCTAATATAACAAGCTTCTCTGGAAGCCTCACTGACAAAGGAACTCTAACAATTACTGGAAGTGGTTTTGGGACAAAAACAACAGGAGCGCCTCTAATATGGGATAATTTTGAATGGGGTAATAATGGAGATAAAGTTGCAGCGGCAGGTATGGGTTGGAGTCAAGCCAACTATCCAAGTGACCCCGATGTAACAATTAACACTACACAAAAATACGGACAAGGAACACGCTCAACATACTATGTGGTTGACCCTCCAGATGGCGCACAGGCTCCTGAAAGTGAAGAGTTTGGTTTTCTACTAAAATCCTTTCCTGAAAGTGAAATGGTATATGTAAGTTACATGACACGTATCAGTGAAACAGCCGGAAGCGGTTCTCGTATGTGGAAATTGGGCAGGATTGTTAATTGGTCAGCAGCCCCTTCTTATCATGAGCCTCCATACATGGGCGTCACGTGGTGGCCGACCGAATGGGATTCACATTATGACTTCGGAGGTGGACAGGTCGAGATATTTGATTCTTCTCAAGGTGGATATACTCCAAATGTATGGCATAGAGTAGAGATGTGGATAAGATTATCAAACCCAGCAGGTGCTACAAATGGAGAAATTGAATATTGGGCTGACTATCACAGATACAATCCACAAACGATTAACGTCACAAGGTTATCTTCGGTTGCGGGCGAAAAAATTGATACCTTTATCTCTCCACATTCATATGTAAATTCTCTCGGTGGGTACTATGAAATATGGATGGATGATGTGTACCTCGATAATACAAAAGCCCGTATAGAAATCTGTAATAGCACTACTTGGAATAATCGCACTCATTGCGAAGTCCAGATTCCCTCTGCTTGGTCTGATACATCAATTACTGCTACTGTAAATCAAGGTGCTTTTAGTAATCTTATGAATGCGTATTTATATGTTATTGATGCAAATGGTAATGTAAATACAAATGGACTTCCACTGTGCCCGAGCTGCTTAAAGCCACCAACATGGCAATAATTTTAAGAAAATAAGTAATTAGCTGACAACTTAATGCGACAATTGTACGGAAACAATATAGGCTAAAATGGATCCACTCCCCGCCCTAAAGGGCGGGGGTTCATACCTCTATCATAATCTGGCTATTGTCTATCAATATACTTCCTGATAAGCGAATCAGCAGTAAGGAGCCTTGAAGAGGGATTAGAAATGACCCTGTCTATGCTAAGGCTTGGGATGCACAAAGAGATGTTAAGGAGCTTTACGACTACGAACATAATAGAGAGCATACATACTTTAGCAGCCCAGATGACCGGGAAGGTGGATTACTGAAAGAACTCTAATCAGAAACAGCGGTGGGCGACGCCACTATTGCCTCATATAGCGCAGAGACTTAACTGGGTGAATGGACACAGACATCTTACAGAACTGAGAGGAGGCATTACAGAGTGAGACAAAGATGAAGATGACAAAGGGAAAGGAGGCAGTGGCTGCCTTATGCAGCATGGAGCTACTACGAAATTTTAATTAAAAATGGGATTGACAACAGTATATCTGACATCCTGTTATAAAATAAATGCTATCTTTTTAATGCTTTTATTAATCGCATCTTACCAGATTTTTCTCTTGGTATTTTATCAACCATTTCAAACTTTACTTTTATGGATTCACCCATGCTTTCTATAATCCTCTTGCGTATCAAGACTGCTGTTCTCTCAGAATAATTATTGGAGGGTATTATTTTTATAAGAAGACTACTTTCAGATTTCTGAATTACTTGAAATTGTTTCACTCCGAGATCTTTTTTCTTTATTTCTTCAAATATATACATAAAGTATTCTCCATGAAATAATTTACCTTCTGAATTCTTAATAAAATCATATTCTCTGCCAATAATATCTTTGAGAATTGGTAGAGTTCTGCCACACTCACATGGTTCTGTCCCTAATCTAGCGTAATCACCCATTCGATAACGGATTAACGGCATAGCATAATTATTTAATTCAGTTATAACTATTTCACCAACTTCATCTTCTTTACAGTAATTATCCCCATTTAATATCTCAACTATCATATTCTCTGCCATGATATGCATACTACCTCTTTCGCATTCATGCGCTACAGAGCCAACTTCGCCACAGCCATATTCATTAAAGACTCTACAGTTAAAAACTTTTTCTAACAAAGTTCTATTGTAATGATTAAGCACCTCTGAAGTAGTAATAATACATTTTAATTTAAAGGGAATAGAGTAATGCTGGTTCTCCAAATATTCAGCAAATTTTGTTAGCATCGAAACATATCCATAAAGATATGTTGGTTTAAATTTAATAAGTCTTCTATAATATTGCTCAATTGATTGTTCATTAAAGTTAAATGCAGAAAATCTCTTTCTATTAGTTACAATATCAATAAGTTTATATTTCAATCTATCTACATTACTAAACGGTACCCCCCAAAACCTACCCTGCTTATCACCTATCTCTATTCCTGCCCATGAATACCCTCTCCATGTTGCAGCTCTTTCTTTTGCCATAGCTTTGGGATTTTTATATATCGTTACCGCTTGCCCAGTCGATCCTCCTGTAGTTTTTTTAGATAGAAATAAAAATAAATTTTGAGAGATCAATTTGTCTTGATTTTTAACTAGTTCATGTTTACATAGAGAAGGTATCTTTTTAAGATCGGCATAATTAAATTCATTCTTTAGTATCATATTATTTCTTAAGACTTCTTGATAATATGGTACAAACTTTGATGAATAATTGAGAAGACTCTTTAGCTTTAATAGCTGAATATTTTCTATTTGTTTTTTTGAATACCATTGTGTTTTTTTATATTCACTCAAATATTTTGGAATATTTTCTCCTCTTATAAAAATAGTGGGGGTAATAGACAAAGTATTTTGATAACATTTTATTCATAGTATAGTTGAATCACTGTTCAGCCTAAAACACTATAATACTTCTCAAAAAACTTAAATCTTAGTGGCCAAAATATCACATTACACAAGAAAAATATTAGGAACTCAATCTTCTCCACGCAAAACCAACTCCCACAAGCCCTATCCACATAAGTATGAATGTAGCTGGCTCAGGAACAGATACTGACATTGTATCAACATCTCCATTAAGTCTTTCAACTACCTCTCCTTTCCAAGCATAAAAAGATAACCTAATGTCAAAATGGTCTAAATCTAAAATTGTTGGCAAACTACCCCAGGAAATTAAATCTCCTGTTTTATTATGGAAATCCATAACTATGGTATCAGCGTCAATATCAGGAGGAAGAGTTGAAACTACCCAAGAACTACCTTCTGCAGCTAATGCAAAATAATCATTCCCTTGAAAAAGCCCATGTACTGCAGCCTTGACTCTTTGCTCTCCAAATTCTAAAAACAAATCACCAGAATGTATATCAGTATCTAAAGTATAGGTTCCCGAGAATGAATCACCAGCCGATACTCCTAAAAAACCAGCCGACAGTGGATAAGTAAAAATTCCTGAGAAATCAGATGTTAATATTGTACTTTCTCCATCTTTCACAACTAAGAACACTATTGCCATTGCAATAAAAATGATCCTCGCCTTTTTCATTGTTTTACCCTCCTTTAAAAATTTTAAGGTTAAGTATAATGGTACAATTTAGCCACCAGACTTGATACATTCTCCTCCTTTAAGTACAAATAAAATCTCTCATTGTATTACAGTCTTAACAGAATGGGCTGAAAAAATTCCACAGTCAATAGCCTAAATTAGTAACTTCGCTCTTTTCGTCTTTTATTAAAATTTTTAATTTTACTTAAAATACTTGGTTTACATCTATTAATTTCGGCTAACCTTTTAATTGTTGATTTTTTTATTGGCTTTCGTTGATTCAATTGCTTTTGTATTCCCAAAATGGCATCCTTTACAGCTTTAAAATACCAATATAACTGCTTTCTACTTAGCGAAAAAATAAATGTTGTAACAAGCCTATATACAGTATTAGTAATGAGCATTTTAATAGGATAATGCCTTATAAAAAGCCAAATATAATTTCTTGTATCATAATAGGAACCTCGCCATTCTGTTCTTTGTATTAATGAATGTTTATGCAATACTTCAATTTCCGGCGCATAGATAATCTTATATCCACAATCTATTATTCTATAGGACAGATCTATCCCCTCGTGGCCAAGAAAGAAATCCTCATGGTAGTACCCTGAAGCATGGAAGATTTCTTTTTTAAAAGCAACAGCTCCTTCAGAGATATAGTCTGTTTCGAAAGTCGCATCACAAAACTGCTCCATGCTCCTCGGGTGATACCAGTTAAACGAGGCCATTTTGCTGGTGTAGTAATCCAGGACCTTAAAATTCACGACATGAACATCTTTATTATTCTCAAATAGATTTACCAGCTTTTCTATTTCGGTATTGTTCTTGAAGAAAACGTCATCGTCAATTGTAACAACGATATTTCCATTTGCATTTTTTATCCCGACGTTTCTACCTCCGCATCCTGTGTTCTCAGATAGAGCTATTAATCTCACGTGGGGGAATGTATCACGTAGTTTTATCGGGGTCCCATCGGATGAATTGTTATCTACGACTATAATTTCAAAATCTCTAAAACTCTGCTCTTCCAGGCTACGCAAAAGCTCCGAGAGGATTTCAACCCTATTGCACGTTAAAATTACAATAGAAACATGAACAACCCCCATTTGTTTGATTGGTTGAATCATTTTCTCCATTTGCACGCCAAATTTATCATGAATTTTATATTAATCAAGTAAGTTCAGGATAAGTGCTTCCATCCTCGCAGCCTGTTGTCTAACATCGAACCGCCTTCTGGCCTCTTCAGTGAATTCTATTGCCTTCGCCTTTGAAGAAGTTCTGATCTCAGCCTCAATCGCGCCAGCAAGCCCAATGCTATTGCCAGCAGCGACCATCATGCAAGGCGTATCACTTAAAACCTCTCTCAATCCAATACAATCGGTACCAATAAGTGGCACACCAGCTACCATGGCTTCCATTGGCAACAAAGGACATGCCTCCCACAGGGAAGGTATAGCCAGCACATCCAGCCCTTTGAGTATTGGGGCGATGTTTGGGGAAAAAGGAAGAAAGTTAACGTGATATTCAAGCCCCTTTCTTTTCAAATATCCTTTATCCTCCCTTATAAAACCGCCATAGCCCGTTGCCACAATTACCGGTTTTTTAGGTAGATCGGTTGATTTTAGCAGTATTTCCAATGCATCAACAAGATAGCGAAACCCCTTCTGGGACATAAAGCGCCCCAAAAAACCAATAAGAAAGGTGTCATCGGGCAGATCTAATTCTTTACGAAGATCCCTGGATTCCACACCACTAAAACGCTCCACTTCTATCCCATTCGGAAAAGTTATGCACTTCTCATTATACTTTTTTAAATTTGGGATGGTTTCAATTAGATTTGTGCTTGCATCGTTGCTGACAGAGTGTATCACATCAATCATCGGAAACAGAAACGCGAAAAGTTTCTTTTTAAGAAATCCCTTGAGCCCAACAAACTGTTTTGGCAAAAGGACATCATGGGAGGTCATAACATGTTTGGTCCGGCTAAGTCGCGCTGGAATGGTCGAATAAATGCCTGACATAAACCCTTGAGAATGGATTACATCATACCTTCCCAATAGTATAGTCTTTGCAACGGAAAGCAGAAAGCCAGGCTGTCTGGGTTCGTATTGAACAGGGATGTAAGTCACATCCAGGTTTCTTAAATCATCGAGCAGCGTTCTTAATTCCGGCTGGTCCTGAGCAAGGATTGTGAGGGAATACCGAGAGTGATCAAAATTATTGTATACGTAACGAATAAAAGTTCTGATGCCTCCAACTGGCCAGCGAATAACAAGCAAAATCCTATATTTTTTGCTGTTTAATTTTGATTCTGTATTCATCACAAATTTTAAGTTTTTGAATTATTCAAATAATCAAGCTGAATTTATACTTTTTGCTCTATTAATCACCTTTTGATAAACATTAATATATTTATCAGTCATTTTTCCTATCAAGAATCGTTCCGAAACCTTCTTATAAATGCTCTTTTTAAACTGTTCTCTTAATTCGGGATTCTTATATAAATACCCAATAGCATTTGTCAATTTTTCTTCATCTGCTGGTGGAACAAGTATAGCATCCACATTATTTTCTAAAATTTCTTTTAAACCTCCTACATCCGAGGCAATTACTGGAACCCTTAGATACATTGCTTCTAAGAGTACATAAGGCATTCCCTCATGTAAGGATGGCATTACAAGGAGATCTAATACTGCCATATAATCATGAATGTTTTCCTTAAAACCATGGAAGGTAACTATATTTGAAATACCATTTTTATTGCAGTAGTCTCTAAGCTCTTCTTCTAATTGACCATTTCCAAATATATTTAGTTTGATATTGCCCAAATCAATTAGATTCCTCAGCGCCTTTAGTAAAAATATGTGCCCTTTAACCTCTGTTAACCTTCCAACTATCCCAATATTAAAGGCATTATAATCAAAGCCTTGCAGATTTTTATCTGAATTAACTTCTATCCTCGGTATGCCATTATAGATTACTGTACTTTTTATATTCTTATAATATCTCTTATAGTAAGATTCAATATCCTTTGAGACAAATACAATCTCATCAAATAATAGCTTTGATATTAGTCTGTCAATTTTATGATTAATTTGCATTTTAAACCTGCTATAGCCTGTTGAAGGCTCTATCTTTCCATGCTCAGTTTTTATTATTTTAGCATTACAGGCTTTTGCAGCAATACTGCATAGAATATTTGCCTTGTAACCATGAGTATGAACAACATTTATTTTTTTTTCCTTAAATAATTTTCTAATTTGCCTGATGACACCTATATTATATTTAAAGCCTGAGGATATGATGTGGGTCTCAATATTTGCCTCTTTAAGTTTCTCATAAAGTAATCCTTTATTGAATAATATAACTATGAAATTGGCTTTTGTTTCATTCCCCCGATTAAAGCCTTCGGGGGCATGCTTTAAATAATTTGAGAAGGTATATATAAACTGCTCAACTCCGCCATATAATTCCCCTGTTGAGCATATTGCAAGATTTATGTGTTCTAAGTTCACATTTATACCTCTTTTGGAGTTGATTTTTCATCTGCAAGTTTTTTAATTACGACCGAAAGACCCCCAAAAAGATACCAAGCGTATGTAGACAACCCGTAACTTGCAAAACTAAAAAGTATATTCATTGCGAACCAAACTTGCATTGCATGCGCGATATTGAATAAATAAGCATTATCCATTGGATTTTCTTTTATTTTCTTAAGAGCAGCGTAAAAATTGACAACAATTGACCTCATAAAAAGAAGAAAAATAATCAGGCCTATTAAACCAAGTTCTAACATTATTTCAGTATATAAGTTATGTGAAAGTAGCGAGCTACCAATGGAATGAAACCGCGCTTCAGGAGAAGTGCCTAACCCATGCCCAACGAGCGGCTTATTCAAAGCTATTTTAAGGTCTTCAATAATCCCTTGGGTTCTGCCTTGGGACGTTCCATAATTTTTCGTATTTTCATCATACACAGAAACATATCTGTCTCTTTGGTCAGCTGTTAAACTTGCAAATGCAATTAAACCACCAATCACTATAATACCTATTACTATAACCTTTCTTTGACTCTTGATGGCAATACCAGACAAGATTACTATCAAGGCAAGAAATCCTGATCTGGATGCTGTTAAAATCAACGCATAAATAAATGCAGGAAGAGGGAGAAAATATATTATTCCATTTCTCAAAGAGATGGAACCAACATAATAAAAGAAGGGGATAATAGAGACTATAACAAAAGCTAGACCGTTAGGATTGATAACATCAGAAGGTGCTCCTGCCAATCTGCTCATGAATTCTTCACCAGCCATCATACTTGCTTTATCCCCCCAGTAACCTTCTGTAATATGAAGATAAAGAGGCTCAAATACCCGAAGAGATTGACAAATAAGAAAAATAGCCATGTATGCTTTTAGTTTTCGCTCTGTATCTATTAACAATATTGTATAGTAATAAAATATAATTACTTTTATAAAATTCAGACTATTCTTTTTTAAAACACTTCCAGGCCATTCTACAAAAGGAATAGATATAATGATGTAACATATCAATATAATTAAGATTATACTGGTCGAATTATTAACTCCTTTCTCATTTGTTCTATTTTTTTTTGTAACTAATAAAGTCAAAAAGACAATAGCTATTAATAAAAGGTCGAATCTTATTACTCCTAAAAAGGGTACCCTAGCTGGTAAATGGAGAAAGAAACTTATATTAAATATAAGATATAATATAAAGCTTATATAATTCATGGTAATTCAAAATTTCTACCTAATAGCTCACTTTACAGATTGAAAAACGATATTTTCCAGAACGCTCTTGTGGTATTTTGTCTATATATTTCAACGCAATCTTAACATCTTTGCCAAAAACATCTTCAAACTCATTCAACAATAGCTTTTCGCTTTCAAGATTGTAATCCCTTCCTTTAACAACATTTAAAACTATATTGTTTAAAGCCTCCTGAACAATCTGCATCTGCTCTATCCCTTTTATTGCTGTCAATGTCCTTTCCACAAGGGATACACCTGCAACAAGAGAACCGTCTTTTCTGATCAGGAAGTCTGCAACTCTACCCGCAACCTTTTCCATTAGCGGCAGTCCCCTGCCGCAGGAGCATTTTCTATCTGTTGGAATTCCCACATCCTCTATTTTATATCTGATAAGCGGCATACCGTGGTTAATAAGCTCTGTAACTACAATCGCCCCCTCTTCACCAGCCTTTGCAGGCGAACCATCCTCTTTAATGAATTCTATATATAGATGGTCAATATTTAAGTGCATTCCATCATGTTTTTCACATTCACATGCAATAAGGCCAACCTCTTCACAGCCGTAGCGGTTGGTTACATTACAATCAAAGACCTTTTCTATAATCTCTCTTTCTTGCGGTAAAAGCATCATTGAGGTTGAGATTATGCCTTTTGGCTTGATCTCATCTATTCCCTTTTGTTTCAAGAAGTTGGCTAATATATATATATTGAATGTGAATGCCCAAAAATAATTGCAGGTTGATAGCTACGCCAATTATTTACGAATTCACTCATGCTTTCTTCATTTATATTCATGGTATCAAGGTAGACAAGCCTGTCGTAAAGTAAGTTTCTGACCTTTTTCTTAATTGTATCTGCAACAGGAGGATTACCCCAGATTGGGTTGAAACAGTATAATAGCTTATGCGTAACTAAACGTTGGGGCAGTAGTGTAACTGATATTTATTTGAGCGGCGCAATATTAGCTTCCAGGACTTCCGCCACGTAATCTCCGGCCAGGAGGGACTTTTTTTGAATTTCAGGGATTGTATTGTCAAGATGCTCGCGCACAGCCTCTTTACAGGAGAGGAGTTTCTGCATCTTCCCCAGCAGGGTTTCAGCGTTCAACTCAGAAACAGGCAGCAACCAATCCAAGTGTTTAAAAATGTCTTTATTAATACCCCTTGCTTTCATACTGTATCCTATTGAAATAGTTGGCACACTGCTGGAAAGGGCGGCAATTGTGCTATGAGTCCTGGCGCCTGCAAAAGCCTGTAATTTTGAGATAACCCATTTTAGTTCAGCGGCAGATAGCGTTTTAGGTAAAATTGCCAGCTTTCCCCCCCGGGCATTAATCTCCCTTGATATTTCCTCAAGAAACTTGTGATCATCGTTCGTCTCTTTAAAAACGTGAGGAACAAGCAATATCGGTCCCAAATCAGCTTCAAGCAGAGCTCTTATACAATCCTTTGCTATTTTTTTCCAGTCATCCTGGCTTAAAGAAGTTATGAACTTGCCGGCAAAAGCGCTCAAGTTGATGCCAATAGGACTCTGTTCAATAAAATCCTTCAATGTATCAGGTAGGATCGGTTCGACAGGTGCCATGAGGAAGGCAGGGTCAGCTACTAGTTTGACATTATCTGTTACCCCAAGTGACTCCAGATAAGACACTGTTTCCGTCTCCCTGGCGAGAATTAAAGTAAATCGCTTCAGGTGGTCGCTCATTCGTCGTTCAACACGAGGATCAGCGGTGAAAGTGCCTACACTCGCCCCCCATAAAATCAGGGGTTTACCCGTTGAAAGCAATGTTTGGTCTAAGGGGAACAGATATTCAGGCGAACCATAATCCAGCAAGGTGTAATTGTCTCCTCCCACCTCAAGAGCGCAAGCAGCTTCACTCATTGCTTTTAACTGTTCTTTGTATATGTATTGACAGGTCAGATGGGGAAAAGGCCGGAGAATCACCCTGTAGAGCCACCACTGTGGATAGAAATAACGCGAAAGTGTATCATATTTAAATTGGGCCTGAGGAGGACGGTGCTCAATTCTGCTGTCCTTTTCAGCCCTGCCATCTATAATGTCTTCTTCCCGTGAGCCGCTTATCAAAAACCGTGACCCCGGAAAACGGCGCGACAAAATTTCTACCGTGCCTCGTATTATGGCTTCGCATCCCCTATTCGAATATTGTGGACTGCCCACTAAAAGAAAAGTTTTGGAACCATTTGCCATTAGCCAACCTCCTTTTTAATTCCTTTACAAGTAAAATTCTTGGATTTTATGGTAGAAATAACCGTTGATTACAATAAAAAAAGTGCCTAAAATGCATAAAGATTTTTAAAATTAATTACAACAACTTTATACTTTAGCTCACTCTTAATAATTTACTCTTTCAGAAAGAAAATCTCGTTGTAGTGTTAAAATGTCACTAAATGTGCCCCATCCATCCCGCTGTGGGGATAAAGATGAAGCTGTTTTTCTTAATCCCCTCAATTCCTGACTTTCTACCATTCAAATAAAACTCAATATCATCTACCCCGTTTTTAATTAGAGGATACTTTTCAATATTAAAGGCGTTATTAATCTGAGGGATTTTTAAATAATCGAACCCCATAAATATTGATGCTGCATAGTCTACTGCAACAGGGTTATGTCCTGCCAGCAAAAGCCCGCAATGTTTGGATGTCGGCTCCAGTGGCCCTTCCTTTTCTCCGGCAACAATTCCATCTACAAGAGTGAAAACTTTTCTTTGTTTTTTCTCAGACATCACTCCCTTTTCATCGCAGTAAAATAATATTCTATTCAAATCGAGAATGGTTCGCCATAATGTGTCATTTCCATACCAGGAACCTTCAGAAAAAGGATCTTTTTCTTTTAATCTAATTATCTTGCCATTAATCTTCATGAGTAAGTTTAGAAGACCTAACTTCAATCTCTCTGTGGCACAGGACCTATTAATAGTATCATCCAAAAAGGAGTGAAGCACTTTATTAAAATCTTTATATAAATATTCGTCACCATTTTCATTTTTTGAACCTTTTGTATGATGAGGCAGATAATCTTTTAGACAGTTTATACCTATCAGATTTTTTAAAGCACAGGTCAGACCAGCTTTTCTATGAGTTTTCAATTTAGGAATATTTATAACTACATCTGCCGACAAAACCGTACTGGATATTAAATATTTATGCTGGATATCATTATGATTTTCCCTCATTAGATCCGGATCATAATTAGTAACCCGAAATCTCTTAAAATCAACGTTCTTGTTGGCATGACATGATTCGTCTTGCAAGTCGACAATGGTATATCCTTTTGGATCACCTTCCTGTGAGACCTTATCAATAGGAGAGTTTCTTTCGCATATTTTTTTTCTGAAATCGATTATTTCGATATTAAAGTTTTTTGTCCTGTACAACTTTATTACTTCATCCATTTTTTCAAATTCTTTAATGACATCAAAATTTGCACTTTGTACCGGCGCATCACCGATTACCAAGCTTCCTCTCCCTTTTAATGCTATATAACAATAATCAACAATAGCCCTGATAATTGAACCATTAGTAACAAGGGAGGTAATATCTTTCTCGACAGGATTAAAATCTCTGACAAAGTTTGGTTTTATAAGAACATTTTGGCCTGGCTTGATAATTTCTCCCAGAGGATTCCATGTAGTTTTCCCAAAATTTTCCTTGTCCAGCCCCATATTTTTAAACAACTCTCGAATACTATGATACACATTGTTTTCCTCCGACAATTCTTCACAAGGGTATTCAGGATACTGCGAGGAAGGATTGTAATTTTCCGGATATGTCAAATTCTCTTTTTTAATGATAAATATCTCAGTTTTTTCTTCCATTAGAATGCTCTCCGTTCTTAGTTACGGTACTCTAAATCACTCCGATTTATATATGCACCACTTTAATAAACTTAAACTTGCCAGTAGAAGTTTTTGTTGATTCGTCCAATTTCTCAAAATTGATGTTTGAAAATGATAAATCTTCGTTGATTCTTGTTTTCAAAGACATTTTATCTTCCGAAGTTAACTTGTTACATTTGATTACCAGATTATTTTGCTTTGTCCTGTACTCTACAAGAAAAGAATCCACATTGAATAGCCCGTAAAACAAATGTGTGAAATACTCACCATGTATAACTTTTCCATTAGGCAGAGAGATGTTATCCGACTCCCGGCCACGCAACCTTGTGAGCCTCATAGAATGTCTTCCGCACCCACAGGCGCCCTCAACGATTCCATCAGCCAGGTCTCCTATTTTATAGCGTATAAAAGGCATTCCATAATTATTAAGATTTGTAACAATGATGCATTTGTCCACAATTTCGACATATTGATTCTCCATGACTACATGCAGTCCATCATGCATACTGCACTCTGTGGCAATCTGACTAACCTCCCTGGAACCATAGGAATCATAAATTTCAGAATTAAAGACCTTTTCTATTTTTTTCCTCATTTCAGGCCACAGCGTTTCAGCTGAAGATATTATGGCTTTGGGATAGTGTATCTTAAGATTATTCTCCTCTATAAAGTTTGCCATGTAAAACAAAGAAGAGGCATATCCTCTGAGAATTTTCGGTTTCAGAAAATTATAGTACAGAAAATATCTAATTATCAGATCCGAATCATAATAAAATGTATTCAGAGGTAACATACCGTTTCGCAAAACATTATAGATGATGCCTTTTATACTCAACCCCTTTTTTATATCTCTTTCCGCACCCCAGAAAACAGCTTCCAACTCTTCTTTATCAAAACCTTCAAAATACTTCCATGCTCGAATTGCCGATGCTTTTTCCCATTCAAGATAGTTCTCATCCTGATAAAAAACCAAAGGGTGACCCGTTGATCCTCCAGTCGAATTCAAAAACAGGTTTTTTTTGTCACATAATCCAGAAATTAATTTATCAGTGTTCTCCTGAATATTTCTTTTAGTGAGGATTGGTATTTTTTTTAAATCCTCAAAAGATTTTATATCATCCGGTTTCAGATCATGGGATTTTAGCAACATACGATAATAGGAAACGTTTTCATAGCTATGTGTCAATAACTCCTGCACTCTCGACCATTGGTATTCTTTCAGTTTTTCGAGGGGCCAATATTGAGACTTCAATAAAAAACTCAACTTTTCCTGAATAGATGGAGTTACTTTTCTTCGCAGTATTTTTGTGATCCTTTTCAAATTAAAACCTCTCTTTATTCATAATTCGCATAACGAATATAACTGGTTAATCCATTGAATTACTTCTAATTCATCCCTTTACATCTATTGTGTAGTGTCAATACTTTTTAAAGTCTTAAACTTAATACTTCTATCTTTAATGTCCCAGAGCGGATAAAATTCTATTTTAGATGACCAGCTTAACATCTGTTTTCCTCTTATTTGCTTTTAAATCTTTAATAATCTTTTTAAACTATCAAATATCTGGCTCAATATCGGCTATATGGATATTTTTATATAATAAAACAATCTTGAGGTTCCTTACTGATTACAGTAACTTTAAATCTATTTTTTGGGTAAATATATTGTTTCTCTATTAATAAGGCAAATATTTCGGGGGAAGTGCAATCTCCGTTATTGAAACGGTTAGCCATTTCCTGCCTCTCTAATCCAAATGCGTGGTCCATCCCGGGAATGATTCCCTGCGTTATTGTAACGTTGAAATTGTTTCTGGTAATTGGCTGAAAATGGATGTTCTCTGCATACATTAATAAGTAATGGTTTTTGTGAAAAAAGGGATACATCAAACTTGCCGCCCCCTCTTCTTAAGTCTATCCCCGTCTACTAAGTGCTGATAGAGTCGGATATGTGAATTTATCATAATCTCAGTTGAGAAATTATCCAAAATTGTTTCTTTGGCTTTTTCCCCCAAGCGGCGAGCAAGGGACGGATCGGATAAAATCATTGTAATGCGGTCAGCAAGCGCATTTATATTGCCCAATTCAATCAAAAAACCATTTACCCCATCTTTGATCAATTCGGGATTCCCTCCCACATCTGTGCAGATGGTTGGGATCCCGCATCCCATGTATTCAATAACTGCATTTGAAAGGCCTTCCGAGTCTGAGCATAGTACGCCTATGGTAAAGTGTTTGATTATAGGGATAACATCTATAAGGTTTCCCGTGAGGTGGATTCGTTCTTCAATTTTAAGAGATCTGGCAAGCCCTTCTATAGAACTTGTCTCGCCTTCGCCAAGAAATACAAGGTGTGCGTTGGGGTGTTTTTCGAGTACAAGGGCAAATGCCTTTATCAGATCGGATTGGCGCTTTATCGGGGCCAGTCTCGCTACCATCCCTACTATGGGGTCTTTCGCTCCGATACCGTGAACCTTCCGAAAGTCGGGCGATAAAGGCGTTTCAAACCTGTATGAATCATGGCCATTATAAATTACGTCAATAGCGTCCTCAGAGATACCTTCACATTTACTGGCATTCTTCTTAACTGCTATACTGTTGGCAACCATGCGGTCAACAAACAGATTACTGATCCGAAGAGCGGCGAGTTGCATTGGAGTATACCAGAACCCCATGTCACGCCTGGAAACGATGACTTTTGCTCCCCCCACTTTACAAAAGAAAGGCGCCGCTATGGATGCATCATTAAAAAAGATATGAACCATGTCTATATCTGAATTCCTTATAATATTGGTCAATTTTTTTAGTTTGAATACTGTATCGATACTTAACAACCTTCCTATATCTAACACAGTGATCTGGCAGGGGAAGGGGTTCCGCTTCAAATAATCGGTCTGTCTGAAGACAGCGAAACTGGGATGGACTATTTTTCGGTCAAGATTACTTATCAGGTGCAGAAGTTGGCCTTCCGTCCCACCTTTGCCAACAAAGAAATCCATCAGATACATTATCTTTAGCGGTTTATTGCTCATTATATAATGATTCCCGATATCCTTGCCTTGAACCGCTCAAATGAATCAAATCGGCCTATTCCAATCCTCGGAATTGCATATGGTGATACGCTGGCGTCCCATAATTGAGTTGACGTGGACATTGCGGTTGCAAAACCAGTCTCTCTGAGAACTTCAATAATATCAGTATTATAATTTCCATTTGGATAAGCAAAGTGATTTACAGGAAGGCCTGTCCATTCTTCGAGAAGTGTTTTTGATTGTTTTATACTCTCCCTCACCCTCTTTGTCTCCAGTTGGGTAAGGATGCTGTGGCAATGAGAATGAGCGCCGATAGTAACAAAAGGAGATTTTGACATTTGCTTTATCTCACTGACGGTAAGGGAGGCTAAGGACATAGCCTGAAGACTGCCAAACTTCTCCAAGATATATTCGACAGATTCTTCCCTTTTATTAGGCGTCAAGCTTTTAAGAGCAGATAGAAGCCTCTCTATCTCGGTCCACTTTCTTTCGCCTGGAAATTGTGGGCAGATTATATATATATCCAATCCGTATACTTTAAGATCTACTATTATTTCTTTATCAGATTGGAAAGCCGTTATGATTCTGTCATACCAGTTTATTCTCTGATTTAAAACGGCACCGGTAGAAACGAAGATGGTGATCGGGATGCCTATAGATTCAATAATGGGCAAGACTACTTTTCCATTCCCTGCATATCCGTCATCAAATGTTACTACCGCCAGATTTTTATTGTTTTGAATCGACTTGTGCGACATTTTTTTATATGCTTCATCGAGGCTGACCACTGAGAAGTGAGACCTGAGATAATCCATCTGTAGGGCGAAGTCTGTTTCCTTGACCACAGTCCAGGCGTCTATCGGCTCATCGTCGCTCAATACCTCATGGTACATCAGCACTACGATCTTTCTACGATTAAATCTCCTGGCAAGCTCAAGTACCGCCTCCCATGCGATATGTTTGTACAATGTCTTACGAGACAGCATCACTGGCTAACCAACCCGCGGGGTCCACACTACCTGTTTTTCCCTTTTCAAAAATTTCCAAAATGCAAGACCAGCTGCAAGATTTAGCAGAGTGAAATAATAGGGGACAAATGTGACTTTTGCCCATACCCCATTTCCTTTCTTCTGAAACATTCCCACATAGGCAATTAAATAGAACATATTTTGAGCGAGGAATAACGATTTATAGGATATGCTCTTATTCCAGAGAAATGCATTTGAGATATAGACGCTTATCAGTAAGGCAAACACCATGTAGCGTAAAATTTTGTGTGAGAATATCTGCCATGAAAACAACCCATATTTAAGCGGATTTAGGAGATGTCTCATATCATATAATGCCCACAAGGCTCTAAGAGACACCCTCACTCTCATTTTATACTCTTCTGCTAAAGATTTAAGGGCATCTTCCTTTAGGAGAGCCCTTGGTTCATATACTACCCTGTATCCTTGTTCTATAACCATTAGAGGAAGTATAAAGTCGGGAAGTTGGTCGGCCAGCATCGGTCTATAGATAGACTTTCTTACAGCATCTATGCCGCCATCAACTCCAACGACCGAGCCGAGTCGTGTCTCGTGATGCCTTAAAAAGTTTTCATACTTCATGTATGCAGAGCATCCATCACCGGTAACAGTGCCGTCCGGGTTGCTGTAGATCATCTTCCCTGTAACATATCCCACCGTAGGGTCAATAAAGTTCTCAACAAGATACAGTAGGGCATCCTTTTCATACATTGAGTTGGCATCTGAAAACACCAGGATCTCTCCCCTGGCATGGGCTATCCCCATGTTCAATGCTGATGTCTTACCTGCCCTTGGCTCCTGACGAAACAGCCTCACACTGCCCTCAGAATATTTCTTTACAATATCATCAGTCCTATCTGTGGAGCCATCTGAAATGACTATTATTTCTAATTTACCCTTCGGGTAATTTATTTGCAGTTTATTTTCTATTGTATTCCCAATGCTTGATTCCTCATTATAAGCAGAGATAAGGACAGAAACACTGGGCTCGAAGAAACTCTTTCGTATATCTTTTGCACATATTTTCGAAATTGCAAATATTAATATGGGATAGCCAAAATAGATATAGATAATCAGGGTGAAAGATAGCCAAAATAGATATTCAGTCATAATCATATGAATAATGCTTAAGATATTCCTTCTCTAAAACAGAGAGGCTAATTGTGATTTAATATTCTTGAGACTTCGTTCCAGAGAAAATCGCTTTCTCCTCTTTTGAATTTTAGCCCATATAATTGTATTTGAATCAGTAGAAAGACTTTGCTTGTATTGAGAGTCACCGGCAAGGAAATCATATATGGAATAATTCATCTCTGCATTATATTGAACAGCCAAGAAGTGCGATATTAAGCCAGGTCTATAGTTGTTTCCTAATGAATAGTTAAACCCACTTTGATAAAACAATACATTATTATTGTAAATAAAATTGTATAGATATCCTATTGTTAAGTTCTCATTAAAAATATGTAGTAATTGGATTTCGTTATTATTAAAGCGCTTTTGAATTAGTGTCTTGTGAAAGTCGTAAAAGAACTTATTAGAAAAGGCACCAGGATTTCCTCTTTTTATCCATTCAACCTGATGCAATTCAGCCAACTTGTCTAACATAGACAGTGCCTCGTTAATACTCTTTGCTGGAGTTATATATATTTTCCCTTTTTTTTCATATTCCTTTATTGATCTCCGAATTTGTTGCCTTTTATTTGAACTAAGAACCTTATAATAGTCCATATCGTGCTCTCTTATTTTTTGCAAATCGACATAATATGAACTGCTGCGCTGGTCAATGATAACGGTATAATTATCATTTTGGGCTTGGCTAAGTTTCTCAATGTTGCAGGCAATGCTACCAGATACGCCCGGGAAAAAAAATTCATCCCATGTCGATAACGGTATATAATTGATTAATTCTAATAAATTTATAGAAACTAATGGATCAGCAAGAATTGTGTTGTATTCAATCCATATTATGTCAAAATGATTATCCCCGGTAGAATTTAAATTTATACTTCTTGTAAAGATGGCGCCATGACGTATCTTATTTTTCCCCCCGGCAAAAAAAGCAACTACAGGCTCATCCTGAAAAGATCCAACAACAAAAGACAGTCTGCTATTCTTCGGCAGTGTGCCCAGCCAAGTGGATATCCAGCCCCACGATAGAAAAAAGCTGTGAGGACATTTGCTCATGAGATCGGAGCATATTCTCTCAGTAATATTAAAGTCTGTAAAAGGGTTATATGACACAAAAGACAGATCTCTAATATTTATCGTTGGTTTATCGGTCATTTCTGTGCCTTATAAAACATCGTATCATAGTTGCTTATTGGCAAAAGGAATCATTTGTTTTATTATCTGAACTTCATCATACTTAATAGTTCGTAAGGTCAGAATTGCAACAACATACGTTACCACACCCATTATTATTGTAATAATCAGATCGGCTTCTAACCACCAAATGACAGTATACATTGAGAGGGTTGCTAATAAAGGTTTTAGAAATCCATTTAATCCCATAACCCCCGCAAACTCTGACCTAACAACGAGGTAAAAGTAGACCATACTAAAAGTTGCGCTTAGAAGCACTGTAAGTGCCGCGCCTGCCCCACCCCAGAGGGGGATCAGCAAAAAATTCAGACCAATACCAAAGACAACGGTTATAGTATTTCCCACTGTTACATATTTAATACGATCGGAAGCAGTTAAAACATAAGCAACAGTATTCGCGATAAACAGCATCCAGACCCCTAAACCAAGGATCTGTAGAATAACTATAGACCCTGAGAAGGAACCCCCATAAATAAGATTTATAACCTGAGGTGCCACAAAGTAGATGCCTGCTGAGATCGGAAATCCAATAATGGCCATATACTTGAGGGAAAGATTACCGCCTGAAATTAATGACTGAGAAGATGTACTGTATTGACGTGAATAGACCGGGAATAATACTGTAGCGGTAAGATTCGGGATAATATACAATATGTTTATTAATTCACTCGCTGCGCCGAAAAAACCAATATCTGCGTTACTCCCCAGTTTTGACAGCATGAGTATAGCAAGCCGGTCTTGAATTACCGCTATGGCGCTTACAAGGAAGAACGGTGTGGATTTTTTGAATGAGTCAGTTACAGAACGCCAGTCAGCAGCCCAGACGATCCTGAAAAATTTGTTGTTAATTAAAATGAATCCAATTAACGCCAGAACGAATGAGTTTATTACATATACAGATACAATCCATATTATATCCCCACCAAGTTTAATTACAGCTATAACACCCAATAACCTTAACAGGCTCGCTGATATTTCAATAGCTGCATTGTATTCCATCTTCTCATAGGACCTGAATACGGCTGAGTATGTACTCATAAAGGGCCGTATGAAGACAGTCAGGGACATGATTAGAGTAGCCGAGACCGTTTTCCCGGAGTAATCAAGAAAATACATTATCAATATAAGTACAACTATACATAGGAAGGCCAGGGACTCCTTTATAACTATATTAGTGCAAAAATAATGTTGTGATAAACCCCGGTCCCTGGATACATCTTTAATGAAAAGACCGTCAAGTCCATACCCGGCAAAAATCGAAAAAATCTCGATATAGGCTATGGCTAACAAATAGATCCCATAATCGCCAGGGCCAAGGTACCGTGGAAGAATTAACAGGATGGCTGTTCCCATTAAGCGGTTAACTAACTGGCTTGTAGCAAGTGAAATAAGGTTTTTACCTATATTTCTTAGAGTTGTGTGTCTATTTTCCATAGCAGATTCTATTTGCAGATTTTTGGAACGGTGTCGAAGGACAGTAAATCCTTAATTCTGCTTTTAGCCAAGTTCAGCCCTGAAACATTTGAATAAAAATAAGAATCACATGTAGTTTCGGCTGATATCCTTTTGTGAAGGAACTTATTACTAAGTTTATCATTCATCCCGTGTATGGTCGTAAACGCCATCTTGTAAGAGGTTTTTTCGAGTAACATTTGTGTCGCTTCCGTAAAATCTTCATGTTGTCCATTTGGATATGCAAATACATCTGCCCTTAACTGCAGTTCATTCTCTATCCTTTGTTTTGACTCTTCCAACTCCTGATAAGCATCTTCATTGCTCAGTTTCGACAAAATTTCGTGGGTGCGTGTGTGAGATCCAAATTCGATATTATTTTTTGACATCTCTTTGATATCATTCCAGGAGAGGGGGGCGTATTTTTCTGTAGGCAGTACGGGAATACTCACCTTAAGTAGCGTGGCCAGATCTCTCAATTTCAGCATCCTCTCACTGCGTGGCGTATCTTTATAAAGATCATAAATATTTTTTCTTACTTTTAGCCGCTCTGTATTGTTTTCAAAACGCCACTCATAATTACGGTCTTTTAAGTTCACCTCCACCTTTTTTAGAGGAGTGTTTTCCACCATATACCTGAATATGTCATGCCACAACCAGATTTTACCATCGATAAAATCAGTGGTCAGAAATATAGTTGCAGGTATAGAATATTTTTTTAGTATAGGATAAGCGAATGTGTAGTTATCCTTGTATCCGTCATCAAATGTCAGTAAAACCGCATTTTTTTTACGTTCAGTCTCTTTAACAAGGCAAAGGTAATCACTCATGCTGATAATATTGTAATGCTTAGTCAAATATCGGATCTGATATTCAAAAGTTTCCGGATCCATCCCAAAGTGATCGCCATATCTGTTCACACGATGATAAAATAAGACCCTTACTTTATTTCTACTTATAAATTTACAAATATTTGATGCTGTTTTTTTAATCATTATATTGATTGTTAGACCTAAAATGCATTAATCCAATAAATATTATGTCACCCAAAATGCTATTAAGAACCGTTCGTGAAAGGATAGATTCAACGAGTTGCTGTATTTTTACAGGAAACCTCCTTGCAAAAGGGAAATAAGAATTTAGACAATATATTTTTTCTATCATGAAATGAAGCTTAAACATTTTTTTAATCTCGTTCTGGGTAAAATTCTTATAATAAGTCCCCTCCCCATGAAAACCCTCTTTGGGGATTTTTTTATACCTCTTTATAATATTATAATTGTAAATTGTTAGGGCTGCAAAGCCATTAATACTTAAAACCCGTTGTAGTTCTTTTATAAATCTTTGCTGTTCTTCGGCGCCGGGTATATGCTCAAATACCTGAGCGCTTAGCGCTTTATCAGCTATTTTACCTTTTAGAGGCAAACTACACACATCCCCTTTAATAAATAATATCCTGTTTTTTGTTTCATCATCTAACTCATCTAATAATAATTGTATTGACTTTTCTGAAAAATCTATAGCAATATATTCAGAGAATCCCCCATCAATCATTTCTTTAGTCAATCTGCCTGTTCCACATCCTAATTCAATAATAATATCTTGTGGGGATGGTTTTAGAAAACCTCTAAACACTTTTTGTTCATTTAAACCATACAGCCAATATCCATAAGTGTGATAAATTTCGGCCTGTTTATCCCTTGCTTTTATTTCATTCTTTTTGTTTATTGCTACCTCTTCAAATTCAATTTTATTCACAACAATATTTTCTATTTTTCTGCAGGTTTCAGGCAATAAATGATTATATTTTTTGATAAAATTATCAGGTTCTTTTTCAAACAGATTGTCTGGCAGCATATTAAGAATTCCATCATTAATTGGATAATATCTATGGCAGGAATTACATAGCAGCAACCCTATATCAATAATTTCTTCATCATTAATTGTTGTTATTTGTGTAAAACTGTCATTTCTAAATTTGTAAACTAAAAATTGCTCTGAATCACAGAAGCACTTCAAATATTTTAAATAGCTTAATTTCATAGGATTTCTTTTATAAAATTACTTCTTTATATTCAATCTGTGTATATTTGCCTTTTGTATTCCGATGTTCGTGGATCCCGAGCCCTATATCCATAGCATGATGAAGATATTGATGTGAATATGGTTTATACCCGTTTGCTTCTTGTTCTCTGATAATATAATCGGCAAGCACGGATTCCAAAGCTATTGGATCATATGAAAAAAAGAGGCTATTCGGTGTCTGACCTGTTGAGAGCGTCTTCCAAGGAGCAGGAACTCTGCCGTAACCTTCTTTATTAAAATTGCCTGACCCAAAAAGCCCATCTACGATGGTGATTCTTGTTTTAAGCCTTATATGGTCATTTCTATGAATATCTACAATATTTTTTTCTATATTTTCGCCATGGAGAACAACAGGATAAGAGTTGAAATTACTGAATCTGACAGTCCCAAAATGGTTCTTTAATGCGCTTGACTGCAAAACAAATTGATGAGCCTTAAAAACAGGCACATTGATTAAATGCTGCGCCTCAGTCAAAACCCTCGGCATGAAGCAATTGACCAATTGGCCGTCATCGTCTTTTATAACTGAACGCATTTTTATCAAGGCTTTTGTGTCTGAATCCTGTTGACCTAAGTATAACCTTGCGGAAATTTTATCCCATAAGCTCTTATAATCTCGCCTAACTACAAACTGTATTGGATAATGCTTTAGCCAGGTCATTATTTCATCAGTTTTTTTTGCTGTTAAATCATAGACAATAATATCTTTTGCTGAAAACCCAGAATCAATTAAGCTCTCAATAATAGCTGAGATAACCTGTGGAGAGGTCATAATAGCCTTTGAATAACCAATCCCTGTGTTATTAAAATTCGGTTTAATTACAATCTTTTCACCCTCTTTATATGAACATAAAATAGCTCTCCATGCATCTTTTATGTTTTTAGTTTCAGTCAGTGTGGTTAAACCTTTTGATAACATGTCCTTAACAACATCATAATTTATATTATTAATATAAGGGTGTGTCTTGTAATCCCATGCTGTAGCTTTTTTATTAAAGATACGGACTACCTTAGGCAAAGTTGGTATTTTTATTTTGTCTGCAGAAAGCATAGCCTTTTCTTGCCCCATAATTTTATTTGAACGAAAAAAGAAGGTTGCAAAAAAGAGTGAAAGTATTTTTATAAATAATCTTCTATTCACTTTAGTTATTTATTCTCTAATAAAAGTATTCAAAGTGATTAAAGGCTTATACCCGTCTTTAGTAAAAATTGGTAATCCGAATATCCTTGAAAATCTGATAGTTCCTTTTGGCACAAGGCCTGCTTTCTGAAATGTTTTGAGCGAGGCTGTATTCCATTTTTCTATGTGGCACAATAATTTTTTAAACCCTGCTTCTCTCAGAAAGTCTATTGTTCTTGAAATGGCGTAAGATGCAATATTTCTGCCGCGATATTCAGGCAGTATAAAGGTATCGTAGACAAATGCAGAGTCCTTTGGCAAACAGACTACTTTATCAAAATCGTGGATATACACATTATTGATCCCAACCTTAATATAACCAATGATATTACCGTGATGCAGAATGCTTACATAAACATGTTTATCTGTTTCTGCCAACTCTATTTCTTTGCTTTTATACATCCATGAGAATTCTGCATTGTGGATCTTAAGCCAGTTAATCAACTCGCTCTTATCCTCTACTAAAAAGTTCACATCTATATCACTTTGCTCCGAAAATCCCCTCACCCTAACCCTCTCCCCTAAGGGGAGAGGGGAGGGTGAGGGGGCATCGTTAAGGGATTTACAGAACCAGATGGAGCAGGTTGTGCGGAATGTAAGGTATTTTATCTTCCTGCCCAGCTTTTTAATAAGTGAAAGTATGCCATCCCTTTTCAAAGTCCTTTGTGCCTTAATCTGAATATACGAGAGTCCTCGCAGGGTATTGTTTTTGTAAACCATAACCTTAACCTTTTCTTATTAAATAAATCCGTTTGAGGGACATCAATATGCCGGGATTTCTCTGAACACCCAAGATGCAATGGCTGCACATCTCAATGCTTCCTTTATTCTGAAGCTCTCTGAATCTCTTATGTTTGTTATTGTTCCAGACATCATTAAACTGACTGTTTAATATGCTGCCAATTATATAGTTATTGATAAATGGACAGATAATTATATTGCCTGATGGGTCTACTGTTACCTCGCTTCTCTCAGCATAGCATTTATTATGTGGAATAGTCCCATCATAGAGATTTCTTTCAGAGAGGGTATCAATGTTTATGGTAGAGATTCTGATTCCATTGCCATTGTATCTCTCCTTTATCTGCTTTAAACTCTCTTTTAATAATCTTGCGCCGTTCTGGTCAACCAAGATGGATTCATCCTGCCTTATATAATATGGAGCTGGCTTTAAACCGTCAATAATGGAATTTTTGATATGCTCTTGTGTAAATTCTCCGGCATATTCAAAATGGATCTCATCAAAACAGTGTGCTATTGCATATTGTACAAGTTTTTCAAGTATATTGACATTATATTTTGAAACTGTTGTATTGCAAACAAGGCGAGGTTTTAAACTATTTTTTCTAAGTTTGAGAAGTCTTGTTACAGTATTTTCTGACCTTTGAAAGGCCCCTTTCTGGCCTCTAATAGCATCCTGAAATTCGCCTACGCCGTCAGTTGAAATATAAACTGTATCAACACACTCTACTATTGCAGAGGCAATATCATCATCCAGACCAATCTGGTTTGTGGGCAGATGAATGACAAAACACTTTTCCTTTAAATACCTCAGAACCTGAATAAGGAGTTCCTTTCTTAAAAGGACATTGCCGCCAAATAATTCAACATTTCTGACTCCTGCATCAGCCACCTTGTTAATTATAACCTTCCATTCATTAAAACCTATTTCTTTATCCTTTGTTTCCTGAGCAGGAAGCCTCCACATGGAGCATGTTTTGCATTGAGAGTTGCAGCGGTATGTTAAAAAGAGCGTTGCCACATTTGGCTTCACCTTGTGGAAGTTCGCCTCACGCTGCACAACCTTCTTAATATCAGTTGAGATTACTCTTAAACCTTTTAGTAATTTGCCCATCATATTAATCTTCTATCCTTTAACTCATGACCGCTTGCTTTAATTTATTAAGTTTTAGTTTCCTCAGAAAAGGGATTAGCTTATATTCAAGAATATATAGACCATACGACTTAAAATTTTCATTAAAGATTTCAATGTTAACATTTTTCCTTGTATCATCTGTCCAATTCATAAGATAATTATAAGTATGGCCGCAGGTGTTATATTCCTTGATATTGTTTCCGTTAAATAGTGACTTTATTATATTGTACTCAATGACAGAGCCAGGCGACAGATTGCTGAATGACTCGTCATAATCTGCCCGAATCGGGTAGACAACATTGTTATAAGTCAGATGAAACTCAAAGGCTATTGGCTGATTACCCTTTTTTAAGAACCACAATGTTATTACGCCGTGGGGACCTAATCTATCGCAAATTTCCGAATAAAAACTTTTGCTTCGGGGATTGCTCATTATATCTGTTCCTATATTTTTCTTCCAGCTATTCCCTGAAATTTTAAACATCTCCCTGATAGCCTCATTATTACCATCTAATATTTGAATTTTCTCAACTGATAAATCACCGGACTTCTCTGCTCTATTAATCTTATTTCTCATTGCCTTTCTAAATTTTTGGGACCTATTTTTAAAAAAGGTATCCCAATCAGAATTAATCGTAATAAAGGGGCTTTCTGTATTATTTTTAAGGCCGAATTTTTTATTATTCGTTTTAATATGGTCTAAAATAATAGAGTGCGTATAGCTATTACTATCTAACTTAGTTAGTTCAATAATATCTAAATTAGGCAAGCACTCTAAATAAGCAAGTATATTCTTTACAGCCTCTGCCCCACCCTTTTTATTAGTAATAAAATCTGAAGAGGGCGTGTGACCATTTGCCATTAGAGATATTTTCTTAATATTAAAACCACGATATTTGCAACAAACCTTCATTAACGGCGCTATCCCTGAGATTTCACCATTATCATCATATAGAACTACAACATGCATTTTATTTGGCTCACCAAAATTGTTCCACCATGCTGATATCCATTCATGGGTAAGAGGTACAACATCCCTATAGCTATTCTTTACCGCCCTATTCCATTCATGCCCTATGGATTTTAATTCTTCTGCTGTTGTAATGACTTTTATATTCATTTTAACAATTCATCCAATTTTGTTAACCCCTTACTAAGGAGCCAAATTTAATGAATAGACCCGGAATTCTTAATTGTATGATATACACTTTCCATCTTATTTTTAAATTGTACTCCATGCTTAACAATTCCCGGTCTGGCCATATAGATACCACACATGTATTTACTGTCTTTTGTCCATTGCTTTTTATAGGAATCCTTATTACCCATAAGCAGAAAATCATACTCTCTCAGGCCTGCCTTGATAGCCTCTTCAATACAATAATCATGAAGCACGAAGCCAGGAGCCATGTTTTTATCAAATGACACATCAAGCCCTGCCTGATAAAAGTAAATCTTGTTATTATAATTAATATTGTATAAAACAGCTATATTTCTATCTGCCACTGATAGAAATCTTAATTCTAAATGACCGTTTTTCAGCATATTCTTCATAACTTTTTCCTGAAAATCATTGAATCTACTGCCGGCAGAAAAGGAGCCTGGCATCTTGCGGGTTTCCCACCGATTTTGGTGCAACCTAACAAATTCATTAAAATCTGATTCAAATTCAAAAGTATCAGCAGTCTTGCGAAAAACTACATTAGCATATCTTTTCAACTTTCTTTGATTGTTCCTAATCTTATGCCGCATTGAAGCAGTAAGACCCTTTAAAAAGTCGTCGTAACTTGACTGCAAATTTATGTATGGGCTTTCTACCTTATTATTAACAATATAAAGAAATTTCATATCGTGCGCTGTTTGTTCAAGAAGAGGGATTGTCTTTGAAGAGGCGTCTATCAGATTTAGAAAAATATCATCGCATAAATCCTGCTGGACAATGAATTTTGTAATTTCTCTGATAACAGCTTCTTCCTCGCCTGCCCTGTAGATTATATCCATGTATTCGGATATGACGCTTCCCTCTTTTGTGCCGAGGAACATTAGCCGTCTTATGGTTATTAAATCCTTCCATAAGTTTTTTTTTACATAAAGAGGAGCAATTCCGATTAAATTATTACCTCTGAAAACAAGTAGTATGGAGAGGTCATAATTATCTTCTTTATATGCATTCCACCAATTGTAAAGCCACTCCCATCTCAAAAAGAAGCTATTTGCAGGAGACTCATTTAATAAGGCATTCCATTTTTCATACAATGAATAAAAACCCTCTAAGGTGTTGATTCTTTGAATATGGAGAATATCGGTTTTATTTGCCATTATCTATAGTATCTAAAATACACTCCAATAAGAATCAAAATAATTGTCATCAAGAAAAACAGGTGTTTTATTCTTTCACCTTTGAAAAAACTCTGATATGATTGCAGAGAAGGCTCAGGCGCTGCAGAACGGACTGCAGGAGATTTACCAGAATCACCTCTTGATAAAACCCATACCCCTATAAACAGCGCAATAAATCCAATCATAGAAACCGACAAGGCCTGAAGGATGTGATAAGGCCCGTGCAAAACCTCGCCTATTTTAAAATAAGCAAATATCCCGATAAGGGCAACCCTGAAACTATTAGCCAATATAGAAATTATTATCCCGCTGCAAACTAATATGATCCTCCTCTGCCAACTCCTCAGAAAGATGTATGCAAGGGGAATGGCTATGGCAACAATTGCAATAAGATTATTTACACCGCTGCATACCTTTGCCACTTCAAGCGTTATGTTCGGCAGTTCAATATAGATTGACTGTCTATAAACTGGTATCCCTATTGCCTGAATCATCTTTGTGCCTAAGGATGCTGAAAAATTTTGGAAAGGGAGATTGAGCTTCTCTGTAAGGTTGTCCCAGAATGGGACCATAAATAATAAATAGGTAATTGGAAACCATAAGGCTTTTAAAAACTGTATGCCCAAAAGCAATAGAATAATGCCAATGATTGCTATGATAAGGGAAAAACCCTGAATAGATGCGCCTCCCTTTGTATTACTGATAAGCATGGCTATTGCTATAATTAGCACAGGAAGTCCGAGGAGATAAGAAGGCGCTATTTTAAGGCGCTTTAATCTATCCTTTTGCAGCCAAACTATATACAGGCTGATAATTGGAATTAAAAATCCAAATGAGTATGTATAGCTGTTCCACCAGACAGTTATAAGGGTTGCGATTGCATTTATATAACAAAATATAAAAGCTACGAGCAAAATAGCCAGCCGCCCCCAGTGCTTAATATCAACTCGGGAATGCATGATTATATTCTCCTTAAAAGGGGTCATTTGAAAGAAACTGGTAATGTGAGTCTGGCAGAAAATATTTCTTTTATAGTTCCAAATTGGAAATTTCTTAGCAGCCTTTTGAGCTTAGAAAAGGTTTTGCCTATGTTAACATGATGACGGAATATTGAAACCCTGCTTCCATTCAGCTTTGGCTGTTCAGAGTCTATTTCCCATGGATGGAAATAAACAATAGCTGATCGGGTCTCTTTTTTGTTTATTGAACGCATTCCCCATTCAGTAAATTGGATCGGCAGAAGCCTTAGATATCCGCCCCCTCCAATTGGTATATTTTTGCCGAGTATGCGTAGAGTAGAGGGTGGAAACTCCATTATCGCTCCGTTTTTTCTTTTGATTATATGCGGAAAACGTTCTGCTTCTGGTATGCCGTATCTATCATGATGAATAGGAAATATGCTGGAATCGTATTTAAAGCCCTCTTCTATCAGGATGTCCAGCGCCCAAAGCGTCTCCTTAATTACCGAGAAGCTGGTTGCCCTGTATCCAACAACAGGCTCGCCTGTAATATCTTCCAGAATCTTTTTGGTTTTCCGAATGTCTTTTCTGAATTCATCAGGGGTCTGGTCGTATATAAGCCTGTGATTATATCCATGTGAGGCTATTTCATGTCCTGAAGAGCTTATATCTTTTATTAATTGCGGATAGTGCTCTGCAATCCAGCCGAGCACAAAGAAGGTCGCCTTGACCTTATATTCAGCAAGCAATTCAAGGATTCTATATGTATTTCTTTCAATGCGGCTCTCATGCCTGTGCCAGTCCTCAAATCTAACCTTGTCTGCAAAGGCTGAAACCATGAAGTAATCTTCCACATCAATTGTAAGGGCGTTTATCATAAATTGTTGCGTGTTACGAGTTACGGGTTTCGGGTTCATTCCATTTATTTTCTACATAGTGAATAAATCTATTTATCTTACTGCCTAATTCATCATACGCGTTAAGAAATAGCGGTAATTCTTTTTTATCAAGTTCATGAGTATCTTTTATAAAGTTTAGGTGAAGGATGGTTTCATCACGTGAAGCATGCGCATAAGTAAGAAATTTTATAAAATCTGCTTTATATCTCTTCCTTCCGTAGCCTTCTGCAATGCAGGAGGCAATTCCTTTTGAAGATTTTCTTAACTGACTCCCTTCTTCGTACATTTCATATTGTGGAAGCCTTAATGACATTTTGTGTAATTTAATTGCTAAATCGTATGACATTTTGTAAATCTCTAAGTCTTTGTAATTTTCATCTGAGTTTTAAGTTACGACTCTCATATTTTGGATTAAAACGCGTAACTCGTAACCCGAAACCCGTCTCTGGACAGGCTTCCGCCATCAAGGCAGTTTCTGCCTTCAAAAAGAAAAGTATTATCCGCCAATTGCATCACTTGTTTTGGAATTGAAATTTATTGGCTATGCCTGATCTTTAGTTGACTAAGTTAACTGTGTTGATTGAGTTTATTAGGTTGGTCGTATTAATTCATTTTTTAACTTAATCAACCTATTCAACTTAATTAACTTATTCAACCCAATCAACCTATTCAACTAATAAACTTACTCAACTTATTCAACCTAACTCGCTCTTCCAACCTTTGCTGCTTCAACCACAATCCTCGCCTGATAGGAGATTAGATTTAGGAGTATTATGATCCTCTCTGAATCCTTTACATCCTCAAATATGCCTTCAAAATCCTTAAAAAGACCCTCTCTTATTATTACCCTCTCCCCCTTTTTAAAGAGGTCATTGGAAATCTGGACAAAGCCATTCCTGATTCTTGCCTTTATTGTCTCTATAATATCGTCTTCAACAGATACGGGATTGTATCCATAACTGACAATATCCCTTACACCTCTTGAATATCTGATCTTTTTATAATGCTCCATTGGATTGTATCGGGCAAAAAGATAGCCGGGAAAGAGCCCCTTCTTTTCATTTATCTTCGGGTAAAAGACATCAACACCAAGCTGCATTATCATCCTCTCCGCATATTCCTCCTGCCTTGGTTTTGTATTTACTGCATACCAGTTAAAACTATTCATTCTATATGTCTCCTTAAAAAAAGCTGTGGTCCAAACAAGTCTCTCCAGACAATTTGTTTACCCAACAACCTACTTAATATAGCAAACTATGTGCCAGTTATGAGGCAAGAAGGTAAATAACCTATAGAAGAGGGTATCAAATTAACAATTGCTGTATGAAATTTTTTCTAATGGCTTGAAAAAATTGATTAAATTTAAGCGTCTTATGGCAGAAATAAATCTTTTGAAGATATATAATCTATAGATTTAATGTGTTAACAAAACACAAAAAGAGAAAAGATTTTCCATCTTTCTGCCAAACATAGGTAAATAATTTCCTATTTTATTACTTTAATTGCCTTTTTTCCCTTAGCCTCTCTAAGGCTGCCTTTGCCTGTTTTTTGACCATATTAAGCATTTTATTTCCGTCTATTATATAATCAGCGAGCCTCACCTTTTCCCTTAAGGGCATCTGAGCCTTTATCCTCTTTTTTGCCTCATCCTTTGTCAACCCATCCCTTTTTATAAGCCTTTTAACCTGAACATCCTCATCAGCATAAACAACAATATTTTTATCCATCTTCTTATAATAGCCTGATTCAATCAAAAGCGCTGCATCAAAGATGATGACAACTTCAGGGTCTTTTTCTGCTATCTCTTTCTCTATCTCTTTTGCCCTTTTAAAGACCCTCGGATGAACTATTGAATTTAACAGCTCCCTCTTTTTTTTATTATTAAAAACAATCTCAGCAAGTCTTTTGCGGTTTATTGAATTGTCTTTATTAAGAACCCCCTTGCCAAAGCTCCTGACAATCTCCTTCCATGCAGGCTTTAAAGGCTCAACTACCTCCCTTGCCAAGACATCCGCATCAATTATATAAGCGCCAAGTTTCTTGAATATCTTTGATGCAGTGCTTTTGCCGCTTGCAATACCGCCTGTAAGACCAACTAATATCATACAATCTTTAGAATTATGACTGTAATATTATCAATGCCGCCGTTTCTATTGGCAGCAGCTATTAATTCCCTGCAGGCATTTTCTATATTACTGTTTTCATTCTTTACTATATTATGCATCTCCTCATCAGTCAGCATATTGGTAAGCCCGTCTGTGCAGAAAAGATATATATTGCCTGCCTCTGCCTTCTCTGCCCTCATATCCACCCTTATATCAGGCTCTGTGCCTAATGCCTTTGTAAGGACATTCCTTAATGAATGGGTCTTTGCGTCTTCCTTTGAAAGAACGCCCAGCCTCATCTGCTCATAGACTACAGAATGGTCGTCAGTCAGTTGTTTTATCTCATCATTTTTTATCAGATATGCGCGGCTGTCGCCAACATGGCCTATATAGAGGTGCGATTCAGCAAAGAGCGCTGTAACAATGGTTGTTCCCATGCCGTTTAATTTTTTATTTATTAATGCCTCCTGAAAGATTCGGCTATTCGCAAGCCGTATGGCAACATTTAATCTGTTTTCGTCTTTGGACTTTGACTCGTCTATTTCAAACGGCCATGTAATATCATCCCTGTTAGCAGAGAGTTTAATGAACTCTTCAACGCTGTCTACTGCCAATCTGCTTGCAATCTCGCCGCCTGCATGGCCGCCCATGCCGTCTGCAACTACATAGAGGCCGTTTTCAGGAAAGAACCCAAAACTGTCTTCATTTAATTTTCTTTTTTTTCCTATATCTGTAAGCCCAAAACCTTCTATCTTCATTCAACAAATATCCTCAAACAAAAAATATATGCGGCAGTATTTGGCTGTATAAGTTCAGGTTCCGTCATTCCCGCAATGCTTTTGAGCGGGAATCCAGTCCTTGTTTAAGTAGGGGGCGGCCCTGTGTGGCCGCCCACATGAGGGCAACCACATAGGGTTGCCCCTACCAATAATGTCTGGATTCCTGCTTTCGCAGGAATGACAAACTAAACATGAATAAATAATTTGTCAAGAGGCTCTTTGCCCTGCGTAATCTGCAGCCGCCTTTTTAATAACCTAACTATTTATAAATAATACCATATTGGTTATCAATGTCAAGAAAGCAAAAAAATATTGCACTTTATGATGTATAAAAGTATAATTAATGATTACACAGATTAAAGAACAGATTACGCAGATTAAAATACAAAACTGTGTAATCAATTATAGCAGGGAGGTTTTATGATAAAGATTTTGCGTGAGAGGATGCAGTTTTTGCTTGTAATTACCTTATGGGTGGTAATCATTGCCTTTGTAGGCACAATATTTCTTGTATGGGGAAGGGGGGCTGTCAATCCAACTGGCTCCAATGTCATAGCAACCGTTGATGGCAAGACCATTCCATTTGATGAATACAAAAAGGCATATTTCAGGACAGTGGATACATACAAGAAGATACTAAAAGATAAATATACAGATGAAATGATTGAAAAGATGAATCTTAAAAGAACCGTGCTAAATTCCCTTATTGAAGAAAGGATAATATTAAGCGCTGCATCTGAGACAGGATTGATGGTAAGCGATGAAGAGGTCTTTGATATTATAAGCTCAATGCCCGCATTTCAAAAGGATGGAAAGTTTAACCCTGAAATATATAAAAGGGCGCTGTCTGCAAACAAATATTCTCCTGCTGCCTTTGAAAGAAACCTGAAAGAGGATATATTAAAAGAGAAGATGCGCAGGCTTATAAAGGAATCTGTTGCATACTCTGAAGGAGAGGCTCAAAATGTCCCTGCACAGGGGAATGTAGATGTGCTTTTGCTTCAGAAGCAGGAAAGGGCATATATGGCTTATGTGGAGGGGTTAAAGAGGAAGGCAAAGATTAAGGTTTACGAGGATAGACTATAAACAACGGCTTCCTAAAAAGTCCATCTGCTGCGTTGTCGCTTCGGCCTCGCATCCTCACATACTAACATGTATGCTGCGGTGCGAGTTCTCGCTCCGCCTTGCATCTGGAGCTTTTTATTTTGCCGTGTGCTAAAACTTTTAAATGGCGTTACATGAAAAGTGTAAAAGACTTCCTTAAAGAAAGTTGGAATCAGAAAACATCCTCGCTTGGCCCTGTGCTTTTGCGGATTACCCTCGGCATACTTTGGCTTGAGATGGGGATACAGAAGCTCCACCCGAATTTTATGAAGGGGCTTGAATCAAAGCTCAAATTCTGGGCAGAAGAGAATCCATATCCATGGTATAAATATTTTCTTGAAAACCTTGCAATCCCCCATTGGCATGCATTCGGCTATCAGGTGATGCTCGGCGAGATACTTGTCGGCCTGTCATTGATATTCGGAATCCTGACAGTGTTAAGCAGTTTCTTTGGATTCTTAATGATATTGAACTTCTATTTTGCCTCAAGCTATGCTGAAAGCCAGTGGTACTGGACATTCTATATAATCGCAGTTGGACAGATAGTTGTTATGCTCACAAGGGCAGGCAGGGCATTTGGGATTGATTATTTCCTTTCAAAGAGATTTTCTAAATCTATTTTATGGTAGGATAGGCATCTCAGAAGAAAGGATGTACAGACGTCGAGCAGAACAATATAATACATTACCTGAGCTGGTTAATATTTGACACCTCTTTTATGTCATGATATATTTATAAATAATAAAATTAAGTTAGTGTTTAGCGGGTAAAGAGATGAAGATTGTGGGCAAAATGAGAAGGCACAAAAAGGGATTTAGCGAAGAGCTAAATAGGTTTTTTCAATTAATCTTAGAGTTCAGAAGGGATGATATTTTTATACCAAGAGGTGTTTTCAAGTTTAGGACCTTTGAGGAGGCAGAAAAGTGGCGGCACAAGATGCTGAGGGGGAAAAGTCCCGACCTCCAACAATAGATGACCTATTAGCTGTTTGTAAAAGGCTTAATGAAGAGGGCGTTAAATATGTTCTTATCGGGGGCTTTGCCATTAACTACTATGGATTTCCAAGAGCAACAGAAGATATTGACCTCCTTGTAGACCCTTCAGAGGATAATATCTTAAAGATTAAAAGAGCCCTTTCATTTTTGCCTGATAACGCCGTAAAAGAGGTTGCCCCTGATGATGTAAAGAAATACGAAGTTATTAGAGTGGCAGATGAGATTATAATTGATCTGCTTAAGAAAGCGTGCAACATTACTTACGAAATTGCAGAAATAGAATATTTTGAATTCAAAGGGGTGAGTATCCCCATTGCGGATATATCTACAATGATAAAAACAAAGCAGGGCATAAGGCCGCGAGATAAAGAAGATCTATCGTTTCTCATGGGTATTTATGAAAAATAACTGAACAGCTTTAAAAGCGCCCCTTGTTTCACCTGCATTGCGCCTTCAGGGCAGACCTCAAGGCAGCAGAAGCAGCGTATGCACTTGTCATAATCAAAAGCGAGCCTCTTGTTCTGAATACTGATAATATCTGTTGGACACGCCTCAATGCACTTGCTGCACAGGGTGCACATCTTTCTGTTTTCTATTGGCTTTGATGTAATATTATTCATAAAAAATTTCTTTAACAAATTAGGCCCAAACATAACATCAATCATCTTCGGCCTTATAAAATCATGGATGCTTATATCCTTAAGCCTTTCGCCTATGACGTCAATCTTCTCTATTTCTGTTATGCCAATGCCCTTCTCCTTTGCTGCAACAAGGATAGGAAGATCATCTTCTTTTATACCTAATGCATTGCATATAACCGTATCAAGTGCAACAGCATCAATGCCTGCAAATACCAGACCGAGGTTTCTCAGCTTTCCTGCGCTTCCCGGACCATCCCCCTCCATTGCAACTATGCCGTCTACAATAGTAAGAGAAGGCTTAAGCAGGGAATACAGCTCAACAAGCATTGCTGCAAAGTATTTCCTGTCAACGCCTGCCTTAAAATGCCATTGCGCCTTTTGCAGGCCGATTATGCAGCCGAACATATTCTTAACGCCGAGTGTCAGAAACATCTGGACATGGGTCTTTAACTTTGGCAGATTGATAATCACATCTGCATCAACAGCCTCTTTTGCAACATTGAGCTTTTTGAATATACCGCCGTTGGTTGCTGACAGCTCCACAGAATTTCTGAATTCTACTAATTTTATCCCCAATTCATCTGCAGCCTGTTTCATGCCTGTTACTGTAGCAACCTTTTCAAAATTTATTGCCCTCCCCCCCGGGCTGTCGCCTATAAAAGGCGTTGCGCCTGCCTCCATTACAAGTTTTGCAACTGCCTTTATTACTGCAGGGTGTGTTGTAATGCCTGCCTCTGGCGGCTTTGCAGAGAGCAGGTTTGGCTTAAGCAGAACCTTATTGCCTTTTTTCACAAATCTATTTATGCCGCCGAGAAGACCAACTGCATTTTTAATATCCTTATAGGCTTGCTCGTCATTATATGACCCTGCCTTTACAATGGCTACCTGAGCTTTATTAATCATGACGCCCTTTTGCCTCCTCCCAGAACTTATCCATCTCCTCTAAAGTCATATCGCTTAATTCCCTGCCTGCCTCTTTTGCCTTTTCTTCAATATATCTGAATCGCGAGATAAATTTGCTTATGGTCTTTCGCAGGGCATCCTCTGGATTGATCTCTAAAAACCTTGCTACATTGACAAGAGCAAAAAAAATATCTCCAAGCTCATCCTCAATCTCATCCGCCTTCTTTTCTTTAACAGCGCCTTTGAACTCCTTTATCTCCTCTTCTACCTTTTTAAAAACATCGTCTATATGCTTCCAGTCAAAGCCGACCCTTGATGCCTTGTCCTGCAAACGATGGGCGCGGAGAAGAGCAGGAAGCTCTTTTGGGACGCTGTCTAACATAGACTCCCTTTTGATGTTTGCCTTCTCTTCTTTCTTGATTTTCTCCCACTGAACTAAGACCTCTTTTGCATCTTCATAAGACACATCGCCAAATACATGGGGATGCCTTCGTATCAGCTTCTCTTCCAGTGTCTCTAATATATCTTCCATGTCAAACTCTTTTTTCTCCTTTGCAAGCTGTGCATGAAAGACAACCTGTAAGAGAAGGTCGCCGAGCTCCTCTTTCATTTTTTCGGGGCTCTTCTCATCAATTGCCTCAATAACCTCATAAGCCTCTTCTATCAGAAACGGCTTTAAGGACTCTGTTGTCTGCTCCTTATCCCACGGACACCCTTTCTTGCCCCTGAGCTTGGACATTATCTTTAATAAATTGTTAAACCTTTTTGACATAGTTTATCATTATACAATAATTTTTATTAAATTGGGTAGTGGTTATTTGTTTGACAGGATAATCCGAATTTTATTATAATGTTTATATAAAGAATAGTGATTATGATTTATATCATTCTCCATTGCCTGCCATAAGGTATATTATAAATAAAATCTTAATAAGGAGGAATTATCAATGGAGAATGTAATAAACATAAAAGAGAAGGTTAAATTCAATCCGGAGTTTATGCCGATTATTCTCTACATGTCAAAGAAGACAAAAGTCCCTTTGATATGCCTTGAAAAGGGTCAGGAGATCCCGCCGCACCCAAGCGCTTTAGGAATATTCTACTGCATAGAGGGTGAAGGGACTTTCATCCGCGAGAATGAGGAGATTGATATAAAGCCGGGCATGATGATTATTGCAGAGGACGGCGTTGAAAGGGGAATAAAAAGCAAGGGAAGACTTGTAATGTTTGCAGTTCATATATAAAAAAAAGATAGGAGATATTAATTTTTAAGGAGGTGATTCAGAAATGACTGAAAAAGTAATGGAGCTAAAAGACAGGGTGCAGGAGGTGCTTGAAACAATAAGACCGTCATTACAGGCTGACGGCGGCGACATTGAACTTGTGGATGTTGTAGATAATGTCGTATCAGTAAGGCTTAAAGGCGCATGCGGCACCTGCCCAAGTTCAATATATACCTTGAAAATGGGCGTAGAAAGAATATTGATGGAAAAGATTCCTGAGATAAAAGAAGTAGCAGCAGTATAAAAGATTAATCTGCAAGAAGGGCTCAATTAATCCTGAGCCCTTCTTGCTTCAGGGGCTAACAATCATGCAGCAAAAGAGCATATTGCTTAATGATGTACTTTCTATTATTGCAGCAAAAAAGCTTAGCGGTATATTGACCCTTGAAAACCAGCTGCACCTCGGCACCCTTACCTTTAAGGACGGCTTGCTAATAGGCGCGCAGTCGCCATATGGCCAGAAACTCGGGGATATTGTAGTTGCACAGGGAAAGATAGATTCTGAACTTTTGCTAAAAACCGTTGATATGCAGAAAAGGGAGGGAGACAAGGAGCCTCTCGGCGCATTATTTATCAGGATGGGCAAGGTCAGCCTTGATGATGTCAGGGATATCGTAACCTTTCAAATAGAAGACGCCCTAAAGATATTCAGAAAATGGCTTGATACAACCTTTTCCTTTTCTCCATTGGACATAACACCTGTTGACTCAATATGCCTCAAGCCAGAAACATACCTTGCCAATCTATAATAATCATAAGTAAAAAAACAATTGTGAATAAAACATGCCTGATATTTTAAACATAGCACACAGGGGTGCATCCGGCCATACGCCTGAAAATACGCTCCTTGCCTTCAGGCTTGCAATAAAGCAGAATGCGGATATGATTGAGATTGATGTCCACCAGACAAAGGACGGGCATATTGTTGTCCTTCACGATGAGTATCTGAAAACAGGCATCCTTAAAAAAAGATTTATCAAAGATATGGCTCTAAAAGAGGTTAGAAAAGCCAATAAAAGCATTCCAACATTGCAGCAAGTTTTAAAGCTCGTCAAAGGGAAAATTAAACTGAACATTGAGGTCAAGCACGGCTCAGGCTATTATCCTGACATAGAGAGAAATGTTTATGGCTTTTTAAAGAAAGAACGTATGCTGTTTGATGCAATCATCTCAAGCTTTGATATTGACTGCCTTAAAAACCTGCGCAAGATTTCAGATGATATTATAATTGGTTTTCTCTATAATAAAAAGGAATGGAAAGGTGCATTAAAGAAAGCGATAGATTTAAGGGCATATTCCTTTCATGTCTCTGAGAAGATTTTGTCAGAGGAGATGATTGCAAAGGCTCATAAAAAGGGGATGAGGCTTTTTGTGTATACGATAAATGATGGAAATGAGATGAGGAGGGTTATTGAACTTGGTGTTGACGGTATTTTTACAGACTTTCCCGACAGGCTGCGCAGGATTTCAGGAGAGATAGAATAATGGAAGAGATTCAGCGGTTTCTTGACCAGATTATCTATGACGGCTACAGACTGAGGGATGTTGCATTAGGCATTGTCATTGCCGGAGTTATCATAATATTAACAAAAAAATTATTGCGTGCAATAAAGGCGTCAAAGCAGCCGAGATACAGCGTAAAAATAAAATGCCGCAAATGCGGCTGGGAAGGCGAAGTCGCCAAATACGCCCGAATCTGTCCGCGGTGCGGAAGAAAGGCATAATGACAATTGCAGACATAAAAAATATAATCAATCTCCTTTTAAAAAAATACCCTCATCCAAAGATTGCCCTTAAGTTCAACAATCCTATGGAGCTGCTTGTGGCAACAATACTCTCTGCACAGTGCACAGATGTGCGTGTGAATGGGGTTACTGAAAGGCTTTTTAATAAATACAAAACAGCAAAGGACTATGCAGGCGCTGATTTAAAAACCTTTGAACAGGAGATTAGAACAACAGGCTTTTACAAAAATAAGGCAAAGATGATAATAAATGCCGCAAAAAAGCTCGTCTCTGATTTTGGAGGCAAGATACCTTCTACCATGGAAGAGCTTACAACACTACCCGGTGTTGGTAGAAAGACAGCAAGCGTTGTCCTAAGCGCAGGATTTAATATACCTGCGATTGCTGTGGATACCCATGTTTTGCGTGTAAGCAACAGGCTCGGCATTGTAAAGTCAGAAGATCCGGAAAAGATAGAGATGCAATTGCGGAATCTGATTCCAGAGGATAAATGGATATTCTTTACACTCAGCATGATCCTCCACGGCAGGGAGACCTGCAAGGCAAAAAAGCCTTTATGCAAAGAGTGTGTTTTGTACAAGCAATGCAAGTGGCCTGAAAAAACAAAGGAATAATTTATTCCTCGTTTGTCAGCTCTATCTCCGGCACTATCCTGTTCTCAACCATACACTGAAGCATTTCAAGCTCGTCCTTGTCAAACCATGTAATGCCGCAGAAGCTGCACATGTCCACCTCTATAAGATAGACAAGACTATAAAATCTCCTCATCATGGGTTTTTTGCACTTAGGGCAGTTCTTAAAGGGTATAGAGGTTTTTGGCTCTTCTTTTGAGTTTAATCTTTTCATTGTCATTCTTTTCTGCTTTTCATTGATTACTGCGCTTGATAGCTGTTTTATCCTTTCTGGGCACGGCTCCTCATCCCTCACAATGATCCTCGGTATCTTATTATTTTCAACCAATGTCCCTTTGCAAAAATTGCATTGATATACCTGTGTCCTTTCGTATGGCATCTCAACCAATGCCTGCTTGCAGTTCGGGCATGTGAGGTCTGCTGTCTTTGCCTTTGTGTTGATAAGTCTTTTTATGAATATGGAGTTTATTATCGGGTTTTCGGACGCCCTTTCTATCTCCTCATCAGGCGCTGCGCCTATCCATGTAAGAGGGGTGAGCCATGGCAAGAGAGAAAGCCCTGCAAGATTAAAAGGCCCCTGCCATTCCTGCTCCTCATTAAAGGCATAGTAAAGAGGTTCAGATGCCTTTGCAGGTTCAGAAACTGGCGATTTTTTCTCTGCTTCTGTCCTTGAATAAAACTGTGAGAGGCTCGCCCTCGCCATCCTTAATAATATCCCCACCCTTTTTCTTATTGGAGGATGGGTGGAAAAAAGGTCTGAAAGCCAGCCTTCTGATTCATCAAGCTCGCTTGCCTTTGGATTGATAATGCAGAGCATTTCTAATCCGCTGCCAAGAAAACCTGCGCCCCTCCAGCCCCTTGATATCTTATGCAATGCCTCTGCCAGAGCAACAGGGTTGCGGGTCATCTTTACAGCGCCTGCATCAGCGCGGTATTCGCGCTCCCTTGAGATGAACATATTAAACATCTGGCTGAATTTTAAAAGTATCCATGTGGGGATTAACAGGGGATGAATCATGCCATGCTCAGAAAGGTTTTGGGAGCCCTCTATAATAGAAGCAGGGATGCCAAAGAGGCTCGCTGCTACTGTTGCCTCAAGGCAGTCGCCTGAAAGTATGTGATAAGCCTCGTGCGCTACCACTGCCTCAAGCTGCGGTCTCGTGAGCCTTGATATCAGCCCCTCTGTTACTGCTATTACAGCATTGCCTCTGAAATTATCCACTGCAAGGGCATTCATTGCAAGGCTCGGTATTACCATACAGTCTATCTTTCTCTTGTTTCCTGTTGCTACATGAACCTCATCAATGATATTTTTTAAACGCTTGTGTATACCGTCTTCTAAGTCTGGGTTAGATGCGCCCAGGTTTTTTTTGAGAAAGCTGACTGCTCCAAAGCCGGAGAAATAAAAATGGATTGATGCAATTAGAAGCGAGACAGATATAATAATCAGAAGATATCGAAACAAGAAGTCTTTGACAAGAAAAAGCAAGGGAGGCGCTATAATGAATAAAGACAAAGAAAGGGTGGTTAATATAACAAAATATAAAGAGAGAAGGACAATAAAAAAAACAGCTATCCTCCAGTTCTTCTGCCTCTCTATTTCAACAAAGGTTAATGACATAGGCTGTACATATTTATTATATCATTATTCTGATATATATCAAGGCAGGTAAAAGATTACCTTTGCATATTAATTCATTGATTTTCTTGACCAGCCATTATATAATTTTGCATTATATATTTAACTTTGGCTTTAAATACCTTCTGCTCAGAGCAAACCTGTCGAAAGGCAGTGACGCAGAGCAACGAAGCTAAAGAAGAAAACATAGTTACGAGTTTCGTGTTTCGGGTTACGAGTTAAAACAGACATATAACCCGCAAC
>Ga0105164_10000235_pt1 | contig 41897 bp, 48 predicted proteins | sample VDWuncwatermetaG_FD_89674 | JGI IMG/M metagenome (GOLD analysis project Ga0105164, IMG submission 89674) | Wastewater microbial communities from Netherlands to study Microbial Dark Matter (Phase II) - VDW unchlorinated drinking water | ecosystem: Environmental > Aquatic > Freshwater > Drinking...
GGTAAAAACTGCATAGGGAGGAAGTTATGAAGCAACTATTGATCGTTTTAGGCGTCATCGCGGTAATAGGGTTTATGATCTTTGGCTGGTACCAAAGAGGATACAACACCATGATCGCCCTGGACCAGCAGGTCAAATCCAGCTGGGCGCAGGTCGAGAACCAGCTGCAAAGGCGTTTTGACCTTATTCCCAATTTGGTCAATACGGTCAAGGGCTATGCCGAGCATGAAAAAACCATTTTGGAAGACGTGACCCGCTTGCGCAGCCAGTGGGCCGCGGCACCTTCCGTGCCGGAAAAAGTCGAGGCGGCCAACGCGCTGACCGGCGCCTTGTCCCGGCTCCTTTTGGTCTCCGAGAACTATCCCAATTTGAAAGCCGACCAGACTTTTCTCACCTTGCAAAGCCAGCTGGAAGGCACCGAGAACCGGATCGCGGTCGAGCGCATGCGCTACAACCAGGCGGTGGAGCAGTTCAATGCCTATCAGCGCAGTTTCTTTGGCCGCTTTTTCGCCGGCCAGGTGGGGCTCACCCAACCGGCAGTATATTTCAAGGCGCAGGAAGGCGCGGCCCAGACGCCGGTGGTCAAGTTCTGATGGAACCATTGAAGAAATTACCCAATTTCTCCGGACGCCCCGGCCCTGTGCTTTTGGTCATCATGGATGGCGTGGGATTGGGCAAGCGTGATGACAGCGACGGGGTTTTCCTGGCCAGGACGCCGGTGCTGGATGAGCTGATGCAGGGCAAGCTGTTTACCACCCTCAAAGCCCACGGCACGGCGGTGGGCATGCCCACCGATGAGGATATGGGCAATTCCGAGGTCGGGCACAATGCTTTGGGCGCGGGCCGCGTGTTCGACCAGGGCGCCAAGCTGGTGCAGCGCTCCATCGACAGCGGCGCAATATTCCAGACCGCCTTGTGGAAGAAGCTCATTGACCGGGTCAAAAAAGACAATAAAATATTCCATTTCATAGGCCTGCTTTCCGACGGCAATGTGCACTCCCACATCGACCAACTGGCCGCTTTGGTGCGCCAGTGCGCGGCCGAGGGCGTGCGCCGGGTGCGTCTGCATGTGCTTTTGGATGGCCGCGATGTGTATGAAAGGTCCGCCCTGACCTATATCGAAAAGATCGAGGCTGTCCTGGCGGAGATCAACAGTTCCTATAAAAATTACGATTACTGCATCGCCTCCGGCGGCGGGCGCATGGTCACCACCATGGACCGCTATAATGCGGACTGGAGCATTGTCGAGCGCGGCTGGAAGGCGCATGTGCTGGGACGCGGCCGGCGTTTTATTTCTGCCAAAGAAGCCGTGGAAACCTATTATGCGGAAGACCCCAAGATCACCGACCAGTACATGGATTCTTTTGTCATCGATGATGACGGCTCGCCGGTAGGGACCATCGAGGACGGGGACAGCGTGGTGTTGTTCAATTTCCGCGGGGACCGGGCCATCGAGCTGTCCATGGCTTTTGAGCGGAAGGATCTCGAAAAGTTCGACCGCGTGCGCGTGCCGGACGTGCTTTTTGCGGGCATGATGGAATACGATGGGGACCTGCACATTCCCAGGAATTACCTGGTGCCCCCGCCCCAGATCGAAGGGCCCGTGGGCGTGCACATGTGCGCCGCGGGCATCAATTCCTTCGCCATTTCCGAGACCCAGAAATACGGCCACGTCACCTATTTCTGGAACGGCAATAAAAGCGGGTACATCAACGAAGACCTGGAGAAGTATGTGGAGATACCCTCCGACCGCATCCGTTTCGACGAGGCCCCGCGTATGAAGGCCGATGAGATCACGGCCGAGGCCATCGACCTGCTTAAAAGCGGCAAATATAAATTCGGCCGCATCAATTATCCCAACGGCGACATGGTCGGCCATACCGGCGTGCCGGCGGCCATCATCACGTCCGTTGAGGCCGTGGACCAGGGCCTGGCCAAGCTCCTGCCTGTGATCCGTTCGCTCAACGGCATCGCGGTCATCCTCGCCGACCACGGCAATGCGGATGAAATGTTCACGGTCAAGGCTGGCCAGAAACAGGTCAGCACCGCGCATTCGCTTAATCCCGTTCCATGCGTCATCGTGGACCCCAATTATAACGGGGAATACAAGATGGCGGATTTGAAAGAACGCGGTCTGGCCAACGTGGCCGCCACTTTGCTCAACTTTTTGGGTTTTCAGGCGCCGGAAGGCTATGCGCCGTCTTTGGTCACATTCCCGGCGTGAGCTTACAGGAACGCGTCCCATCGGCCGTCTATGAATTTTCCATTGCCGGTAAACACCTGGTCACGGCCCGCGCGGTCCTGCTGGCTGCCGGTTTGCGCCGGGAGCAATGGAGCGAGCAAGAGGACAAAGGCAAACCGGCCTTAAAAGTTTTCTCTGAAGATGCTTCCCAAAATGAACGTTTGCACCGGCTCTTTCGAAAATTGGCGCTGCCCGGAATCAAGGTATCTGTTTCCTGCCTGCGTCCCAAAGATTGGCTGACCCGCTGGAAAGACCAGTGGAAGCCGGCGCCCTTGACCAGGCGTCTGGATGTGGTCCCGGCCTGGTACAAGGACCGCTACCGTCCCAAAAAAGGGCGGGACCATATTTTGATGGACACATTATTGTCCTTCGGTACCGGCTTGCATGAGACCACCCGCATCGTGTGTCAATTTATTGAAGACCGCCGCGGGCAATTCGATTCATTCCTGGACATCGGTACCGGCACGGGGATCTTGACCATGGTGGCGCTCAAATACGGCGCCCGCCGGGTCCTGGCCATCGACATCGGCAATTTAAGTGTGCAGGCGGCCAAAGATAATATGAAGGCCAACCGGTTAAAGGCCGTCATCCGCCGCGCGGACATCACGACATTTCGCCATGGCCGCCAGTATGATCTTGTGGCCGCGAATTTGGTTACCCAGGACTTGATCGACAATGGCCGGCGCATTGTCCGTTTTGTCAAACCCGGAGGATGTTTGGCCGTGTCCGGGATATCGCTGGATAATTTACCCCGTTTCCGGCGGGAATTCGGCTGTTTGCCTTTGAAATGTTTGAAAATAAGGAAGGGCAGGCAATGGGCGGGTCTGCTGTACGAAAAGAAGATGTCGTAGAAACGTTCACCCGTGCGTCAGGACCGGGCGGGCAGAATGTCAACAAGGTCGAGACCTGCGTCCAGCTTTTGCACCGGCCGACCGGCATCACGGTCAAATGCCGGGAGCACCGCAGCCAGTTCCTCAACCGCCGGGGCGCATGGGAAATGCTGCGGGCCGCGGTGGAACGCAAAAGCCGGGAAGAGGCATTGCGCCGCCGCCAGGCCCTGGAAAAGACCCGCCGGCAGAACCGCAAACGCTCCAAGGCCGCCAAAGAGCGCATGCTGCAGGCCAAGAAAAAACATTCCGTCAAAAAACAGAATCGCAGAGGATCCTTCGATGAATGACATCAGCTTGAAAGAGACCACGGTCCGCCGCGCCATTGCCGAAGGCACCATCGCGTTCAAGCCCAAGGCCTTCAAAGCGCTCATCGGCAACCGCTCGCCAAAGGGAAATGTGTTCGATACCGCCAAGATCGCCGGGATCATGGCCGCGAAATCAACTCCGTCCATCATTCCCCTGTGCCATCCCCTGGTTTTGGAGAAAGTGAAGGTCGAGTTCCAGCCGCTCAAGGCCAAGAACACGGTGCGCGTCACCACGGAAGTATTATGCTCCGGCAAGACCGGGGTGGAAATGGAAGCCCTGGCCGCGGTGTCGGCGGCCTGCCTGACCATTTACGACATGATGAAATGGGCGGGGCAGGAGATGACCATCGACGGCATCCGGCTGGTGCATAAAAGCGGCGGCAAATCAGGGGTATACCAGAGATGAAGCTTTCCCGGGCCTTGACCATCAGCGGCATATGGATCGCCCTGGCGCTATTGTTCAACGCCGGCATTTATTTCGTCCACGGCCCGGACAAAGCCCTGCAGTTCCTCACCGGCTATGTCATCGAACTTTCTTTAAGCGTCGATAATATTTTTGTTTTCCTGCTCATTTTTTCCTATTTCCAGATCCCCCCCGAGCGCCAGTCCAAAATATTGTTCTGGGGCGTGCTGGGGGCGCAGCTCATGCGGCTGGTTTTCATCATGGCGGGCATCGCCCTCCTGAATAAGTTCCACTGGATCATTTACATCTTCGGCGGTTTTCTGGTATTCACCGGCATTAAGCTGTTCTTGGAGAAAGACAAGAAGGTCGACCCAGAGAAAAACCCCATCCTTAAGGTCATCCGCCAGGTCTTTCCGCGTTTGAGCCAGTTCTGGATCGTCCTGATCGTCATCGAAACGACCGACGTGATCTTCGCGGTGGATTCCATCCCCGCGGTCCTGGCCGTGACCAAAGACCCGTTCATTGTGTACACATCCAATGTGTTCGCCATCCTGGGATTGCGGGCCATGTATTTTGCCCTGGCCGGGCTCATGCCTTTGTTCCATCACCTGCATTACGCGCTGGGTATTATCCTTACTTTTGTCGGCTTTAAAATGCTGTCGGAACGTTTTCTGGAGATCCCGCTGCCTTTGACCCTGGGCTTTATCGCCGCGGTCCTGGCCGTTTCCATTTGGACCTCCATACTATCTTCCCGCAGGAAGACGCCATGAACCAACCGCTCAAACCCATTGTCCTGCCGGAAAATTTCAATTACATAGCCGCTTTCCTTTCTTTTGCCTGTACGCTGCGCTGCAGCTATTGCATCAACCACCACGGCGGGGATCTGGTCAAAAAGCGCTGGATGTCCGGGGAAGACTGGGTGCGCGGCCTCAACCGGCTGGTCACCCATGGCATTCCCATCACCCTGCAGGGCGGGGAACCCACCGTGCATAAACATTTCTACGATATTATGCAGGGATTGGACCCGGAGATCCCTGTCGATATTTTGACCAATCTGGAAGTGGAGGCGGATGAGTTCATGCGTTCTGTGCCGCCCCAGCGCATCAAGCGCGAGGCGCCCTATGCCTCGATCAGGGTCTCTTATCACCGCGGCCAGCAGGACGCGATGGAGTTATTGAAAAGGGTGCGTTATTTTCTGGATAAGGGCTATCACATCGGGGTGTGGGCGGTCGACCATCCCGAATACATGGAGGAAACCCGCCGCGCGCAGAAGCAGGCCCAGGACATGGGCATTGATTTTCGCCTGAAGGAATTCTTGGGCCCCTACAACGGCCAGAATTACGGCACCATGCGCTATCCTGAAGCCGTCAATGCCGGGAGCCTGCGCCATTGCGAGTGCCGCACCACGGAATTGCTCATCGACCCGGCCGGGTATATTTTCCGCTGCCATTCGGACCTGTACGCCAACCGTTTTTCCATCGGCCATCTTTTAGACCAGGAGCCCCCGAAACTGCTGGGGCAATGGGTGGCCTGCGCGGTGTACGGCAAGTGCAATTCCTGCGACATCAAGGTCAAGAACAACCGGTTCCAGGAATATGGCCATTCATCCGTTGAGATCCGCCATATCGGCGAGCCATACACAGAGAACAAGGAACACGTGCAAGAAGTCGTCAACACCTACGGCAAACAGTGAAAAAAGTCCTCATCGTCAAAACCGGTTTTTCCGAATTCCTCGACCGGGGGATATCCACCACGGTCAGTTTGGGGGATGTGCTCATCTGCACTTCGATCCTGCACCTTTATAAGAATGATGAGGTGACCTGGCTGACCGATTGGCAGGCCAGGCAATTGCTGCGGGGCAATCCTTACATCAAGGAATTGCTGATCTTCGGCAGCCCGGCGCTGGAGGGCATTGCCCGCCGCAAGTTCGATATCCTCATCAACCTGGAAAAAGACATTGGTATCTGCACATTTTCAAACCGGGTTTGGGCCGTAAAAAAATACGGGTTTTATTTCGATGACAAGACCCACAGCATCAGGACCCGCAAGCGTTCCACCGGGTATCTTTTGTCGGGACAGGAGAACCACCGCGACATCCACAAGAACGAACTGGAGCTTCTATACGAAACCGTGGGGCGTAAGTGGCAGGGGCAGGGGCTGGTGCTTGCCGCGGGGGACGCAAAGGTCAAATACGATGTGGGGTTTAACCACGCCGTGGGCAAGAAATGGCCGACCAAAGCCTGGCCCATGGAGCATTGGAGAACGCTGGAGAAACTGCTCAAGGGAAAATGCAGCGTCAGCTGGCAGAGAGGCCACACAAACCTGGAGCAGTACATCGCCTGGATCAATTCCTGCCGTTTGATCGTCACTTCCGATTCCCTGGGGCAGGCCATCGGCCAGGCCCTGGGCAAGAAGGTCATCACCTTGTACGGCCCTACCAATTATCTGCGCATGCAGAACGTGCCCAATGTCCAACTGGTCCCTTCGACGCTCCCATGCCCGCACATGCCCTGTTACATGCCGGTATGCGTGCATGATAAATTTTGCATGGAATATATTTTGCCCGCGAAAGTGGCAAGGATGTGCCGGGAGCATTTGCGATGAAGAATATTTTAGTCACCGGCGGGGCCGGTTATGTGGGGGCGGTGCTGGTGCCCAAATTGCTCAAAGCCGGTTATAATGTCAAGGTCATTGACCTGTACTTGTACGGCGATGATGTCCTGGTGCCGCACCCGGGCCTGAAGGAGATCAAAGGCGACATCCGGGACGTAAAACTATTGGAGAAGGAAATTCCCGGAACGGATGCGATCATCCATTTGGCCTGCATTTCCAATGACCCCAGTTATGAGCTCAACCCCAATTTGTCCAAGACCATCAATTACGACGCATTCCTGCCTTTGGTGGCCATTGCCAAGAAGAACAAGGTGCGGCGTTTTATTTTCGCTTCCAGCTCGAGCGTTTACGGGGTCAAAGGCACCGCGGATGTGACGGAAGACATGGAACTCGAACCCTTGACCGATTATTCGAAATACAAAGCCCTGTGCGAGGAACATTTGCTCAAAGAGCAAACCGATGATTTCACCGTGCTCATCCTGCGTCCCGCGACGGTATGCGGTTATTCCCCGCGCCTGCGCCTGGACCTGACGGTCAATATCCTGACCAATCACGCCATCAATAATAACCGCATCCGGGTGTTTGGCGGCGAACAGAAGAGGCCCAATATCCATATCGAGGATGTGGCACAGTTGTATGTGCAGGCCCTTGTCTACCCCAAAGAAAAGATCGCGGGCAAGATATTCAACGCGGGGTACGAGAACCATACCGTACGCCAGATCGCGGACCTGGTCAAAGAGAACGTGGGGCGGCCGGGCATTGTGATCGCGGTGGAACCGACTGATGACAATCGTTCTTATCATATTTCCTCGGAAAAGATCAAAAAGGAACTGGGGTTTGTGCCCAAACATACGATCGCCGAGGCGGTGCAGGACTTGAAGAAAGCATTCGAAGCGGGCAAGGTGCCGGAACCCATGACCAATAACCGTTATTACAATATCAAGACCATGCAGGCGGTGAATTTGCAATGAAGCGACAGTTACTGGACATCATGCTCAAGATCCGTTGCGCCGAGGAAAAGATCGTCGAGGTCTATGCCAAGGAACAGACCATGCGCACACCCACCCATTTGTCCATCGGCCAGGAAGCCGTGGCCGCGGGTTTGGGTCTGGCTTTGGGCAAAGACGATCAGGTTTTCGCCGGGCATCGCTGCCACGCGGCATACCTGGCCAAGGGTGGGGACTTCAACGCCTTTTTTGCCGAACTCTGCGGCCGGGCAGGGGGCGTGAGCGGCGGCCGGGCCGGTTCCGCGCATTTGACCGATCCGTCCGCGCACGTATATTCTTCGCCCATTTTGGGCGCCATGGTCCCGGTCGCGGTGGGAGCGGCCCTGTCATTTAAAATGGACGGGAAAGATAATATCGCTGTCGCTGTGTTCGGGGATGCGGCCATTGAAGAAGGGGTATTTGCCGAAAGCGTCAATTTTGCCGTGACCAAGAAATTGTCGGTATTGTTCCTGTGCGAGAATAATCTCTACTCGACCCATTCGCCTTTGAGCGTGCGCCAGCCGCCATCGCAGATCTATGAGCGCCTGCGCACCCCGGAATTCAAAACTCAGAAGATCGATGGCAATGACGCGGAGCTTGTGTACACAACTTTGCAGAAAGCCGTGGCCGAGATCAGGAAGTCGCAGATGCCGCAACTGGTCGAATGCCTGACCTACCGTTTCCGCGAGCATGTGGGGCCTTTGTTCGACCATGACCGCGGCTACCGCAGCAAAGAAGAGGTGGAACGCTGGATGGCGCAATGCCCCATCAAACGGTTTACGGAAAAATTGGTGAAGGAAAGAACCATGACGGCCCAGGAGATCGAAGCCTTGAAGGCCAAATACGTCAAACTTGCGGATGAGGCCTATGCCGCGGCGCTCAAAAGCCCGTGGCCGCAGGCTTCGACGTTAATGGAAAAGGTATATTGATGGCACGCGCCCTTACATATGCTCAGGCCATTTCGGAGGCGCTCGTGCAGGGCATGGAGCAGGACCCCGCGGTATTTATTTTCGGCCTGGGAGTCGATGACCACAAGGGCATTTTCGGCACCACCCGCGAGGCCTTTGTGAAATTCGGTAAGGCCCGTGTATTCGATACGCCGGCCAGCGAGAACGCCCTGACCGGCATTGCCATCGGCGCGGCCTTAAACCGCAAACGCCCGGTGCTGGTGCATGCGCGCAATGATTTTATGTTCCTTGCCCTGGACCAGATGCTCAATAATGCGGCCAAATGGAAATACACGTATGCCGCAAAGACTACCGTACCCATCGTGGTGCGCGGTATCATCGGCAAAGGATGGGGGCAGGGCCCGACGCATTCGCAAAGCATACAGTCGGTACTTGCGCATTTTCCGGGAATGATCGTGGCCATGCCGTCCAATGCCCATGATGCCAAAGGCATTTTACTGCAGGCGCTCAAAAGCGATGCGCCTGTCGCCATTCTAGAGCACCGCGCGTTGTATGATCTCCCATGTGATGTGCCGCAGCAGCCGTTCGTTGTTCCTTTCGGTAAAGCCCGCCTTGCCCGGGAGGGAAAGGATGTAAGCATCGTTGCCACGTCCCTGATGGTCGTGCATGCCCTGAAAGCCGCGGAGGAATTGGCCAAGGTGGGCATTGATGCGGAGGTCATTGACCCGGTGACCATACAGCCGCTGGATGAGGCCGCCATCCTCGCTTCGGTGCGCAAGACCGGGCGTTTGATCGCGGCGGACAATGGCTGGCTGCGCTGCGGTTTTGCCGCGGAAGTCGCGGCTGTAGTGGCGGAAAAGGCCTTTGACGCTTTAAAAGCCCCGGTCAAACGCATTGCCTGGCCGGAATGCCCGTGCCCGGTGTCCAAGGCCCTGGAAGATGAATTTTACCCGACGGATGAGGACATTGTGGCTGCCGCTTATGAATTGATGGAACGCAAAGACAAGCACGTGTTCGGAAAGAAAACCACCGACACTTTCGTGGGGCCGTATTGATGCGCACCGTCGTCATTTTATCCATCAGCAGCGACATCGGCCAACACCTGGCGCAAAAATATTTGGCGCAAGGGTGCAGGGTCGTTGGCACGTTCCGCCATGATGCCGGTTTGAAGGCCTTGAAAGCCCATCCGCGGTGCATGCTGGTCAAATGCGACGTGTCCAAGCTCGCGGACCTCAAACGGCTGGCCGCCAAACTTAAAAAGGCCGGAGCGCGCTGGGACGTGTTCATTTCCTGTGTCGGCGATCTTTTACCGGCACGGCCGTTCTTTGAGTCAAATTTTAAGCAGTGGGCGGATTCGATGCACGTCAATTCTATCGCCCAGTTGCAGGCCCTGCATGTCCTACATCCTTTACGCAACCGTGGGAAAGCCGACGTGGTTTTCTTTGCCGGCGGAGGCATGAATTCCGCTGTGGAGAATCTATCAGCCTATACGGTTTCCAAGATCATGCTGGCCAAGATGTGCGAATTCCTGGACGCGGAGAACAAGGACCTGAATATTTTTATCGTTGGGCCGGGGTGGACCAAAACCAAGATCCATCAAAGCGTGCTCAAAGACAAGCGCAGTGCCGCGGCCAAGGTCAAAGGCACAAAAGGGTTTTTAAAGACCAGGAAGGGCACGTCCCTCGATGATATTTTCGAATGCATCGACTGGCTGTGCCGGCAGGGCAAACGGCTGGCCTCGGGACGCAATTTTTCTGTTGTTTATGACCCCTGGCGCAAACCGCAGAGGGCGAAACTGGTCAAGGCCCTGGCCCGCGACAAGGACATGTATAAACTGCGAAGGAGCGGCAATGGCTTCTAAAAAGAAGATCACCCAGAAAGAGGCGTACCGTTTGGGCACGGATCACCAGTTCATCGATTCCGTCGAACTGGGGCCATGGACGTCCTACAGTTTCCTGCATGACCCCAAACACATCGGCTTTGTGCTGGCCCGCTATAAATTCTGCGCCAAAATGCTCGAGGGCATGGGCCGCGTCCTGGAAGTCGGGTGCGGGGACGCCTTCGGCACAGCCGTGGTCGCCCAGCATGTCAAAGAAGTCCTGGCCATAGAACCGGATGCCCGGCATGTTGCGGGTAATAAAGAACGTATGGGGCAGATCAAGAACATTGAATTCCGCCAGGGCACCATCCAGAGCTTAAAACTGCCCAAAGGTTCATTCGACGGGGCCTATTCCATCGATGTGATCGAACATCTGGACAAGCATCTCAACAGCCCATTCGTCGCGGCCCAGGCGCGGACCCTTAAAAAAGACGGGGCCTGCATCATCGGCACGCCCAATGTCACGGCCAATGCCTATGCGTCCCAGCGCAGCCGCGTCCAGCATATCAACTTGCACAGCCAGAAGTCGCTCAAAACCCTGATGGAAAAATATTTCAAGCGCGTGTTCCTTTTCGGCATGAACGATGAAGTCCTGCACACCGGCTACGCGCCGATGTGCCATTATATGTTCGGCATGGGGGTCGGCGTCAAATGAAGATGTCGGATTTCATAGCGCAGTTCCTGCACGATCAGGGCATACGCCACGTGTTCGTGGTCTCCGGCGGGGCCATCATCCATTCCGTCGATTCCGTGGCCAAACATCCGGGCATGGATTATATCTGCGTCCAGCATGAGCAGGCCGCCGGCGCCGCGGCCGACGGCTACTCACGCGCCAGCAACCAGGGAATAGTTTCCCAAAAGAGCAGGGTGGGCACGGCCATGGTGACCTCCGGCCCCGGCGCCACCAATTTGACCACCAGCATTTGCAATGCGTATTTCGATTCCATCCCGTGCCTGCTCATCTGCGGCCAGGTGACCACCCCGCGCCTGCGGCCCAATGCCCAGCTTCGCCAAAAAGGTTTCCAGGAAACCGACATCGTTTCCTTGTTTTCTTCCATCACCAAATATGTCAACCGGGTCATGGACCCGCATGAGATCAAATACGAATTGCAAAAGGCGCTTTATATCGCCAGGGAGGGACGGCCGGGGCCGGTGGCACTGGACATTCCCGACGACCTTCAGCGCATGGACATCGATGTCAGCCGCTTGCGTGAGTTCATGCCGCCGGCACCCGCCAAACTCAAAGATAATTCTTCTCAAATAGCCCAGGTGCTTTCGCTTATCCGCTCGGCCAAACGGCCGGTGGTGATCTTAGGCGTTGGTGTGCGCATTGCCGGAGCCATTGAACCGGTCTTGGGCTTTGTGCGGCATTTTAAACTGCCTGCGCTTCTGACCTGGGCGGGCAAAGACCTCATGACCCATGACGATGAACTCAACATGGGTGGTTTAGGCGTGGTGGGTCCGCGCTCGGGGAATTTCGCGGCGCAGAATGCAGATCTCATTATCACGGCAGGTACACGGCTTTCGCAGATGATCACCGGCGGCAAAACAAGCCTGTTCGCGCCGCAAGCCAAAAAGGTCATGGTGGACATTGACCCGCAAGAATTAAAGAAATTCACGGCCAATGATTTCAAACTGGATATGGGCATCGAAAGCGAACTGGCTCCGTTCTTTGAAGCGCTCACCCCTGCACAGAAGAAACCCGAAGACCGTTTCGCCTCCTGGCGCGCGCAGATCAGGCAGTGGGAGGCGGAATATCCGCTATGCCCCAAAAATAAATATGACCGCGCCAATTTTGTGGACGGGCATGTGTTCGTCAAAGAAATGTCCAAGGCCTCCCGCGAAGGGGACATGTATATCGCCGATACCGGCGCGAACATTTCCTGGACCTTACAGGCCATTGAAATAAAGAAGGGCCAGCGCATATTCTCCGCCTGGAACCACACGCCCATGGGTTACGCGCTCTCCGCCGGCATTGGCGCGATCTCTGCCGGCGCCCCGCGCGTGCTGTGCCTGACCGGCGACGGCGGGCTCATGATGAACATCCAGGAACTGGCCACCATCCAGCGGTACAATATGAACGTGAAGGTGTTCATTTTTAACAATGGCGGCCACGCCATACAGAAGCAGACCATCGACACCTGGCTCGGCTCCCACTACGTTGCTGTGGACCATAAAACCGGTTTGAATTTCCCTGATTTTGTCAAAACGGCCGAGGCCTTTCACATCCCGGCCATGCGCATCGAGAACCATTCGCAATTAGCCGCGGGCATCCAAAAAGCGCTGGCAACGCCGGGACCGATGGTTTGCGACCTGCTCATCGACCCTGACCAGAAGATCGAGCCCATGCTCAAATTCGGTTCCGGTCTGGAGGACTTAAACCCCAAATTGCCGCCCGAACAGGTCGCCGCCATCATGAGGGTCAGCGCGCATGGCTGAGATCGACCTGCTCAAGAATTATCCCAAAGCCAAACGCGACCTCGAGGCCCGCCGCCAGGAGAAAACCCTGGAGGACCGCCGCATCGGCCGTTTGTTCGGCAAGGAATATTTCGACGGGGACCGGCGTTTCGGCTACGGGGGTTACAATTATCAGCCGCGGTTCTGGCAGCCGGTCATTCCCGACCTTCAAAAACATTTTCACCTGACCAAAGACAGTTCCGTGCTGGATGTGGGCTGCGGCAAAGGGTTCATGCTCCACGATCTGGCGCATTTGATCCCCGGTATCAAGGTCTGCGGCATTGATATTTCCACCTACGCCATCGCCCATGCCATCGACGACATGAAACCCTTCGTGCAGGTGGGCAATGCCAAACAATTGCCTTTCAAGGACAAGAGTTTCGATGTGGTCATTTCCGTCAATACCGTCCACAACCTGGAACGGGAAGAATGCAAACAGGCCCTGCGTGAGATCCAGAGGGTGGCACGCAAGGGCGCTTTTGTGACGGTGGATGCGTACCGCACGCCCGAGGAAAAAGCCCGCATGGATGACTGGAACCTGACCGCCCTGACATACATGCATGCGGATGAATGGAAGGAATTTTTCAAACAAGCCGGGTATAAGGGCGATCACTACTGGTTTATCCCCTAAATTATGAAAACACGCGCCGCGATATTATGGCAATTGCACAAACCCCTGGTCATCGACGAGGTGGAGGTCCCTGCGCTTAAAAGGGGGCAGGTCCTGGTCCAGGTCCTTTACAGCGGCATATGCCGGGCCCAGTACAATGAAATGACCGGGCTCAAAGGCCCGGATAAATTCCTGCCGCATTTGCTGGGGCATGAGGCCTCCGGAATCGTGGTTGACACCGGAGCCGGCATCACCAAGGTCAAAAAAGGTGATTATGTCTGCCTTTCCTGGATAAAGGGGGCGGGGCTGGATGCTTTCAACAGTCGGTACAAACTCAATGGCCGGCTGATCAATGCCGGGGCCGTGACCACCTTCAGCGACTATACGATCGCCTCCGAGAACCGCGTGACTAAAATCCCAAAGTCTGTCCCGGCCAAGGCCGCGGCCATTTTAGGCTGCGCCGTGCTGACCGGCTGCGGCATCATGGAGAATACCGTCGCGGCAAAGCAAGGTTCATCCACCGCGGTATTCGGTGTGGGCGGCGTGGGCTTGAGCGTTATCCTGGGCGCCCGCCGCCGCGGCTGCGCAACCATCATCGCCATCGATACCGAAGAGAAAAAGCTGTGCCTGGCCAAACGTCTGGGGGCAACCCACACGCTCAATGCCAAGTCCCGTGACCTTTTGGCCAAAATATCAAAACTTGCTCCCCTCGGCCTTGACTATGCCGTGGACGCCTCCGGCAGCAGGCAGGCCATGGAGAACGCCTTTGCCGCGGTCAAAGAAAAGGGCGGGGTCTGCGTCATCGCCGGCAATTTGGGCAAGGATGAGAAGATCCAATTGCATCCTTTTGAATTGATCAAGGGCAAGCGCATCGTCGGCACCTGGGGCGGGGAAACTTATCCCGACCGCGACATTCCCAAATACCTGCGCGCTTTTACCCGCGGCATCCTGCCTTTTGACCGCATGATCACGCATTGCTTCGACCTGCAGGACATCAACAAGGCCTTCCACGCGCTTACTCGCGGAGAGGCCGGGCGCATCATTGTAAAGACCAGCCATGGGCAATGAACCAGCCAGCGGGGTCAGTGTTGTCATTCCCGCTTTCCGGGAAGAGGCCAATATCGAGGCCGCCATCGATAATGCCGTTGCCGCGGCCGGTTCGCAAACGCCGGATTATGAGATCATTGTCATCGACGACGGCAGCCCCGACAAAACCGGGGAATTCGCCCGCCTCAAAGCCGAGAAAAACCCCAACATCCGCGTGGTGGCCAATGCCGCCAACCAGGGTTTTGGTTATTCTTTCGCGCGCGGGGTGAAAATGGCGACCAAGGACTATATCACGGTGTTCCCCGGGGACAATGACATGTCCGCGGCGTCATTGCGGGACCTCATTGCCAGCCGGGGCGGGGCGGACCTCGTCATCACCTATATGCGCAATACCGGCAGCCGTTCCCTGCTGCGCCGTGCGCTGTCGCGGGCCTTCGTGGCCTTGATGAACGCCATTTTCTTTTTGGACCTGAAATATTACAACGGGGCATTTATCTGCCGGCGCCGGCTGCTGCAGTCGATCCCCATCAAATCCACAGGCCTGGCCGCCCTGGCGGAATGCATCATACGGCTGGTCAAATCCGGCCACGGCTATAAAGCCATCTATTTTGAGCATGCCGGCCGCAAGCACGGCAAGTCCAAGGCACTTAATTTCAAAAGCATCAAGGCCGTTATCAAGAGCGTCGTTATTTTGGTCAAGGATATATATTTATAATTTCCGGTCAAACTAAAAAATTTTGTTATAATAATTTTCTATGAATTACGAGCAATTAACGGCTTCCATCGAGCATTTCTCCAATTACAGCAAGGACATCACCCCCGAAAGCTATTTTGGTTTCCCCCTGGCGCCCGTTCTGGATGCCGAGCGCCGTTTGTACGACGCCCAGACCAAGTCCGTGGCTTATTTTTCCATGGAATACGGCCTGGCCCCCAGCATTTACAACTCCTTCCAGCTCAACGGGCCCATGAGCCCCAGGAACCAGTTCTTCAAACACGAAGTGTTCTCCAATTACTGGCTTTCCGATTATGTGTTCAAGATCAACCTCAACAAAATGCTCGATATCCCCATTTACAGCGGCGGACTGGGTGTTTTAGCGGGCGACACGGTCAAAAGCATCGCGGACCTCGGCATCTCCGTCGTGGCCTTGGGTATTCTCTGGAACAAGGGCTATTTCAAACAGAATTTCTGGTACAAGCACGGCCAGGTGCCGGAGGAGCTTTCCTGGGATCCGCACACGTACCCGGGCTTGATCCCGCTTAAGAACCGCGTCCATATCGAAACCAAGAACGGGCCTTTGCATTTGCGGTTGTGGAAATACTATGTCTACAGCTATGACAAGAAGAATGTCTGCCCGCTGGTGCTTTTGGATTCGAACCTGCCGGACAATACCGAGCATTTCCGCCAGTTGACCGACCAGCTTTACCGCAGCGACCAGGTGTCCTGGCGCATTTTCCAGCGTTCCATCCTGGGGATCGGGGGGATGAAAGCCCTCAAGGAATTAAAACTGGAGCCGCAGTGTTACCATCTCAACGAAGGCCACGCGGCCTTCGCGCTCATCGAGAAATACGTGCAGCTCAAAGACAAGTCCCAGATGGATACGGAAAAGAAGAAATTCGTGTACACCTGCCATACGCCCGTCGCGGCCGGCCACGACCGTTTCGGCATCCACGACATCGAGCAGATCTTCCTGGATGATTATGTCGAACCCATGAAAGAATTCGGCAAAGAGCGGCCGGATTCAGGGGACATCAATTTGACCCATATTTGCCTGGAAAATTGCCGCCGGACCAATGCCGTAGCCCAGAAGCATGGGGAGATCATGCGCCTGCAGTTCCCCGCCTATGCCAAACGCATCGACGCCATCACCAACGGCGTGCACATGCATACCTGGGTCTCCGAGAGTTTCGCGCAACTCTTCGACAAATACGGCGAGGTCTTCGGTGACTGGCGCCGCCAGAACAAGAACCTCGAGCATGTGACGCGCCTGTCCCATAATGAGGATTTCCGCCGGGACCTGTTCGAAGCGCACCAGGCCAACAAGCGCAATTTGTTCAATGTGGTCAAACCCTGGAAACTGCAGGAGAACGCCCTGACCATCAGCTGGGCCCGGCGCATCACGGGGTATAAGCGCCCCTCGCTGTTGTTCCACCGCATCGACGAGGTCCTGGACATGGCCTATAAAATAGGGCCTCTGCAGATCATCTTCGCCGGCAAGGCGCATCCCAATGACAATATCGGCGCCGCCCACATCCAGGACATTTTGAGCCACATCGACCGGCTCAATGACCATTACGATGTCATCAAGGTCCTCATCCTGGAGAACTACGACACCTATTTCGGCAAATTATTGAGCAATTCCGTGGACGTATGGCTCAACAATCCCTTGCCGCCCTTCGAAGCCTCCGGCACCAGCGGCATGAAGGCCATCCTCAACGGGGTCAACCAGCTTTCCACCCTCGACGGGTGGGTGGTGGAGGCGGCCAAGGACGATGTGGGCTGGATCTTCGGTTATGAACACCACGGCCCCGAGATCGGCAGCGAATCCGACCTTCGCTTAGACAGCGATTCCGCGGCCTTGTGCAAGTCCCTGAAAGAAGTGATGACCCTGTATTACCACACCAACCGCCAGGGCAATATCGACCTTCGCAGCCACTGGATCGACAAGATGATCCACTGCATCCGCCGGGCCGCGTTCTTCAACACCCAGCGCATGGTGGAAGAGTACCAAGAGAAAATGTGGAAGTAAGCAATGCGCCAATATTTAGACCTCGTCCAACATATCCTCGACCACGGTGAACGCAAAGAAGACCGCACCGGCACAGGCACGGTGTCCGTGTTCGGCTGCCAGAGCAAGTATGACCTGCGTGAAGGGTTCCCCATTCTCACCACCAAGAAAGTGCTCTTCGACGCCGTGGTCTATGAATTATTGTGGTTCCTCAAAGGCTCGACCAATATCAATGACGACCTGACCCAGCACACACCCATCTGGAACGCCTGGGCCAAACCCGACGGGGAGTTAGGGCCGGTCTACGGCTACCAATGGCGCAAATGGGAGAAGTTCGTCAAGGACGAACGGACGGGAGCATACCGCAAAGAGCATGTTGACCAGATAGCCCAAGCCATTGACCTCATCAAGAAAAACCCCAATTCCCGGCGCATCATTGTCACGGCCTGGAACCCGGCGGACATCGATAAAATGGCCCTGCCGCCGTGCCACGCGTTCTTCCAGTTCTATGTGGCCAACGGCCGGATCGACTGCCAGCTGTACCAGCGCTCCGCGGACGTGGCCCTGGGCGTGCCGTTTAATATCGCCAGCTACGCGCTGTTGATGTGCATGGTGGCGGCCGAATGCCATTTGACCCCCGGCATTTTCACCCATACTCTGGGCGATGCCCACATTTATCTCAACCATATCGAGGGGATCAAGGCCCAGCTGACCCGCATACCCGGTGCTTTGCCGCGCCTGGAAATGCCCCGCAAGAACGTTTTGGACTATAAGTTCGAGGACTTTAAACTGGCCGGTTACCAGCCGGCCGCCTTTATTAAGTTCCCCATCGCGGTGTGATATGAAAAATTTTGCCATTGTGGTGGCCATGGACGAAGCCCGCGGGATCGGCAAAGGGGGAGGCATTCCCTGGCATGTGCCGGAGGACATGCGAAATTTTAAAGAGGTGACCACCGCGGTCAGCCGGACTTCCAAAACCAACGCGGTCATCATGGGGCGCAAAACCTGGGATTCTTTACCCGAGAAATTCCGTCCCTTGCCCGGGCGTTTGAACATTGTCTTGAGCCGGCAGAAGGACCTGGCACTCCCCAAAGGGGTTTTGCATTTCCCCGGCCTGGAAGAGGCCCTTGCCTATATAGGGAAGGATCCCAAAGTGGAAAATGTCTTTGTCATAGGCGGGGCACAGGTCTATGAAAAGGCCGTTAACCACCCTGCCTGCAACCGGCTTTTGGCCACTTTTGTGCAGGGGAAATTCTCCTGCGACACTTTTTTCCCCGCCATCCCTGCCCGTTTTAAACCGGACTCCGAAGAGATTTCTGTGGTCGGTTTAAAGCCGGTTAAAGAAAACGCTTTCCAAAAACCTTCCGTAATTTTCATAACCTACACCGCTTTATAATGTTACAGAAACATACTTCAAAGGCACATTTCCAAGATTTGTGCCTTACCGGGTCGATTTTGTCGTAAACCCATATTATAATTGAGTATAACTGTTGCACTAACAAAGGAGATGTGAGATGGCTCATAGAAAGATCCTTCTGGTAGACAATGAACCGTCTTTCTCCGAAATGATCACGAAGTTGCTGGGCACGCATGGTTATAAGGTAGAGCATGCGGCCAATTGCCAGGAGGCCCTGGCCAGGGACAACAGCGACACGGACCTCATCCTGGTGGATGTGGTCACCCCTGATTACAACAGTTTCAAGATCTGCAGGGTCTTAAAAACGGATTCCTACACTAAGCACATTCCCCTGATGGTATTAGGCGGCCGCCCGGGCGAGAACAAGGCCGAAGATTCCTGCCCCGAAGCCGATGATTATTTAAGCAAACCGTTCCAGCCGGAAGAACTGGTTGAACATATTGAAACGGTCCTGCACAAGGACCCGCTCCTGGTTTCCGATCCCACCGCCAATGGCGCGCCCTTTGAAACTGTCCAGGAATTGCGCCGGATCGTGGACCAGGGAACGGTGGTGCCGTATTTCCAACCCATTTATACCTTGGAGAACCTGAAGCTGTTCGGGCTGGAGGTCTTGAGCCGCCCGCAAACCACGGGCAAGCTGGCCAACCCGGAAGAGCTGTTCAAGGCCGCTTTACGTTTTGGATTGTATTACGAACTGGAGATGATCGTCTGGAGCAAGGCCATCGAAGAGGCCCTGAAGAATTTTGACCACGAGCATTTGTTCCTCAACTGCAGCCCGTATCTCATCGAAAGCGACAAGTTCGAAGCGGTCAAGGAGATCTTCTACACCCTTGGCATGCAGGCCAGGCATGTGTTCCTGGAACTGACCGAACGCGCCGGCATCACGGAGCAGAATAAATTCTACGAGCACCTGTCCAGCTACCGCCAGCACGGCTTTAAGATCGCCATCGATGACGTGGGCGCGGGCTATTCCAGCCTGGAATCCATCGTGCAAACCAAGCCGGAGGTGGTCAAGATCGACCGCCATATCGTGGCCGGCCTGACCTCAGACCTTTTTAAGAGAAGCATTGTTAAACTGATTGTTGCATTTTGCAAGGAAAACGGTATTATCTGTATAGCGGAAGGCATTGAGACCAAAAAAGATTTGGAAGTTCTCATGGATCTCGGCGTGCAGATGGGTCAGGGCTATTACCTCTACAAGCCCGTGGAAAAAATAGACTTGATCGCCATGCGCGCCGTCGTACCCACGACCTGACCCGCACCAATTATGCCCACAGTTTTTATCACCCTATTGGCTGTCCTTGCCGCTTCTTTTTTGTGCGCGTTCGTCGAAGCCGCCATCCTGAGCCTGCCCATATTGCGTGCCCGCATCCTGGTTGAGGAAAAACGGCGCAATGCTCGTGACCTGCTGGACATCAAGGAGCGTATCGCGGAGGCGGTCGCCACCATCGTCATCATCAATAACAGCATCAATATCATCGGTTCCATTTTCATCGGCCATGAGATCACCGATCTCCTGGGCGACCAATGGCTGGGCGTCGCCTCCGGCGCGCTGACCTTTTTGATCATCGTGTTCGGAGAAGTCATTCCCAAAGCCATCGGCGAGCGTTTCAAGGTGCCGGTGGCATTGTTTTTCGCCAAACCGGTCAAATTCCTGCTGTGGGTCTTCCACCCGGTGGTATGGATGGTCGGCGCCATCGCCCGGCCCTGGCATGGGGAACGCACCCGGGTCACGGAAGATGAGATCAAGATGATGCTCAAGCTCGGCCGCGATGCCGGCACGGTGGAATCCGACGAGGAGATCCTCATCAACCGCGTGTTCCGGCTCAATGACTTGCGGGCCGTCAACATCATGAAGCCGCTGGAGCAGGCCTACATGGTACCGGGGGAGAAAACCCTGGCGGAGGCCAAGGACGTCATCACGATGTCTCCCTATAACCGCATCGCGGTCCATGAAGGGGTCAAAAACAATATCACCGGTATCGTCGAGCAGCGTGTCCTGCTGCGCGAAATGGCCAAGGACAACCACGGCTCGAAGGTGCGCGACTGGGCGCTCAAACCCATTTTTGTCAACCAGATGATGAAGGCGGACGTGCTGATGGAGAAATTCCAGGCCTTTTCCCAGCATTTGTTCATCGTGCAGGACAACCTCGGGCACAATGTGGGCCTGGTGACGATGGAAGATGTCCTGGAAGAACTTTTCGGCGAGATCTACGACGAGAAGGACATCCGTCACAGGACCACGTTCCCCAAATCCATATGAAGCGACTTCCCTTAATTTTGGCCGTCATTTTTTTAAGCGGCTGTTTTACCCATCTCCCGTTCAAGCGCGACACAGCTGTCCCGCTGCCGGAATTTTCCGGTAATGTCGTCGATGCCGCCAAATTGAAGACCGCGGCCAAGCTTGGATTTTCTTCCTTCCGCGCCGGCCCCCAGGCCGCGGCCGATGACCAGCTCGACCGCCTGTCGCTCATGCTGATCAAGGGTATCAAGGACAGTTTAGAGGCGAAGAAGGTCTCCCTGGCGACGACCGACCAGGAAGAGGGCGCGGATGTGGTCATGGACGGCTATATTGAGGAATTTTCCCGTAAAAGGTTCTCGGTCAGCGGTGAGCTCTGGGACAAAGAAACAGGGGCCAAGGTACTGGTCTTTGGCGCCTCAAGGGTCCTGCGGCCTAAAAAAGACAATCCCATGGATACGGCTTACGAGGTAGGGACGGTGATCGGTGATTACATCGCCGCCCAAAGGAGCGGCACGTGATCGTTGTGACCGGCGCCGCGGGCTTCATCGGCAGCTGCCTGGTCGCCCGGCTCAATGAATTGGGCCGCGCGGACCTGATCGTCGTCGACCATTACGACCATGACGATGACCCCAAGAAGAACAACCTCGCCGGCAAAAAATATTTGCGCTATTTCGATAAGGCGGAATACCTCAAGCTCCTGCGCCGGGACCAGTTCGATTTCGATGTCGAATGCATCCTGCACATGGGCGCCTGCAGTTCCACCACCTTGCAGGACGCGGACTATTTCCAGAAGAACAATTTTGAATATTCCGTGCACGTGGCCGAATGGGCGGTCAAATACAATGCCCGGCTCATCTACGCCTCTTCCGCGGCCACCTACGGGGCCGGGGAACATGGGTACAGCGACGATGAACGCCGCATCCCTACGCTCAGACCGCTTAATTTGTACGGCCGGTCCAAACAGAATTTTGACCTGTGGGTGCTGGAGCACGGCTACCAGGACCGCATGGCGGGGTTGAAATTCTTCAATGTCTTCGGCCCCAATGAATACCACAAGGGGGACATGAGGAGTGTGGTGGCCAAGGCCTATGACCGGGTCGCCGCCGAAGGCATGATCGCCCTGTTCAAATCTTACGACCCCAAATATAAGGACGGCGAGCAGATGCGCGATTTCATTTATGTCAAGGATGCCGTTGACATGGTCACGTTCTTTATGGATAATCCGGCTGTGAATGGCATTTTCAATGTCGGCACCGGCAAGGCCCGGACCTGGAACGACTTGGCAGGGGCCTTGTTCGCCGCCGTCGGAAAGAAGCCACACATTGATTACATCGAAATGCCGGAAGTGCTGCGCGACAAGTACCAGTATTTCACCCAAGCCGACATGGGAAAATTGCGCAAGGCGGGATACGCCAAAGACATCACAAGCCTGGAAGCGGCGGTCAAGGATTACTGCGGGTATTTAAAGAACAAAACCATCTGGTAGGAGGTGTCAATGGTGCTTTTCATCGTCCTGGGCGTGGTCGTGCTTGCCGCCATCGGCATTGCCGGCGCCTTGTTCTTCCTGATGGACAAAGAATCCCGTACGGGGAGCGAAGTCAAAGTGGTCCCCGTAAATCCGGCGGACCTGGTCAATCCCGTTTCCGTGGCAAGGATCGAAGCGCTCGAGGAGGAATTGCGCGCGGCCTCGGAAAAAGGGGTGACCCAGGCCAAAGAATCCATGGCCGCCATCGAGGCCCTGGCTAAGGAGAACGAAGCCCTTAAAGCGGCGCAGGCGGACAAGAGCGCGGATGCGGCCGCGCAGCAGCAGATCGAGCAGTTGCGCCAGGACAACGGCCTTTTGCAGACCCAGGTGGAGGCCGCCCAGGTGAAATTGACCCAGCTGGGAGAGGAGCTTCAGATCGCCAATGAAAGCATGGCGCGGTTAAAGAGCGAGCGGGACGCTTTGGCCGCACAGGGATCCCCGGCGGGGGAACTGGAGGGATTACGCGCTTCCAACCAGCAATTGAAAGAAGCCAATGCCAAGCTGATAGAGGAAGTCCAGACGCTGCAATATGAGTCGGCGAGGAACCGGGCGCAGGCCTCGGGCTTAGAGAAGATCTGCGAGAATTATAAAATGCAACTGGAACAGAAAGCGTGAGGCCTTCAATGCGTTTGATCTTAACAGCGGTGATGGGAATGTTCTTAAGCGGCTGCGCGGTCGTCGACGGTGGCGTGGAGGCGGGCAAGACCCTCTGGGGTTCGTCCACCCGGGCATTGGAAAAGGCGCGGGCGGATGCCATCACCAAGACCTACGACAAAAATTACTGGGACGTGTTGAAAGCCACGGTCGATTTTGCCAAGAAAAATTATGTCATTTTCAAGAAAGACGAGATCAAGGGGTACATGGTGGTCATGGGCGTCCATGGCAGTGTGAACACGACGGAAGTGGGGATATTCTTTGTGGAAACCGCCGAGAACCAGACGCGCATCGAGATCTCTTCTTTGAGCACCAATGCCAAACGCCTGGTGTCCAAGGCCTTGTTCCATGAGCTGGACGTCGCCTTCGCCCTGGTGCCGCCGGACCCGTCTACACCGGTACCGGTCGCAGAACCACCGGCCACAACGCCATGATCGAGAATGAATTATTGTTCCTCGGCCTTTTGGTCGAAGGCCCCCGGCACGGGTATGAGATCAAACGCCACATCGAAGAGGAACTCGGTCCCCATACGGGCCTGAAGATCAAATCCATTTACTACCCGCTCAAAAAAATGGAGGAGACGGGCCTCATCGAGAAACAGGTGGGGCGCCAGGGGCTTTGGCCGCAGAAATACGTCTACCGCATCACTCCCAAGGGTAAGAAAAAGTTCGACGAACTGATCGGGGAAAGCTTCGTGTCCATCGAGCGGCCGTTCTTCCAGATGGACCTGTCCTTGTATTTCCTGCCTTTGGCGGATAAAACCATGGTCAAACGCCGCCTGAAAACACGGCTGGCTTTGCTCAAGCGGGTCGCCCGCGAACTGGCCGCTTTGAAGGAAAAGTCTTCCGTAAACTCCAAATCCACGTTTTTGATCCTCCAGCACGACCTTGACCTGGTCGAAGCCGAGATCGCCTCCACAGCCCGCCTCATTAACCAATTTTAGCCCCACTCTAACTGCATATATTGCTTGACTTGCAGGATTTATGTGTTAAAGTTTAGGCAAGAAAAATATATATAGTAAAATTTTACTATAATCTAACTATGAATACTATTTATAGCCAGCTCAACAAAGCAGCGGCCCGTTTTGGGTCCAAACCAGCCCTTATTTTCAAAGAAAAGACACTGTCTTTCAATGATCTAAGGTCCCAGGTGCTGCGCTTAGGCTATGGCTTGCGTTCTTTGTCAGTCGGCAAATCCACACGGGTGGCGGTATATCTACCCAATTGCCCGGAATATGTTTTTTCTTACCTGGCGTCTTTTTGCCTGGGCGCCACGGTCATCCCGCTTGACTACATGCTCAAAAGCGATGAACTGGTCTCCTGTTTAAGCCACGGGGAGGCGGAGGTCCTGATCGCGCTCAACCGTCCTGACGTGGATATAGCGGCTATCAAAAAAGCGGTGCCGAGCCTGGGCACCGTGGTTGTCCTGGGCGAACCCGTGGGGCAGAAATGGGAAGTGCCTTTCCCCGCGTTGATGGGTCATGACCATTTGACCGCCGTGCCGGTTTCCCCGACGGACCCAGCCCTGCTGATGTACACCTCCGGCACAACAGGCACGCCCAAAGGCATTTTGCTCAATTACCGGCATTTGGAAGGATCGCCGGAGGCCATGAAACATTTTGTGGACCTCAGCGAACGCGACGTGAAGTTATGCGCCATACCGTTGAGCCACATCGGCGGTTTTATCTATATCCAGAATTGCGTCACCTTCGGCATCACTTTGGTCCTGATGGACCGTTTCCATCCGCTGGAATTCTTAAAGAACGTGGCCAATCACAAGGTCACCTGTTTCCATATCGTGCCGCCCATGTACACGGCCATGCTCACGGTCAAAAGCATCGAACAGTTCGACCTTTCGAGTTTACGCTGGGTGGTGGTCTTCGGCGCGCCGTCATCGCCGGACATCCTGGAGCGTTTCCATAAATATTGCCCCAACGCGGTGCTGCTCAACGGCTGGGGCATGACCGAGACCTGTCCGCCCAATACCGTGACACCGCTGGATGATCCCCGCATCGAAAGCGTCGGCAAACCGGCGCCCAATTGCGAGATCCAGGTCGTCGATGACGAGGACAAGCTTTTGCCCGCCGGGGAAGTGGGGGAGATCGTCATCCGCGGCTGGGTGGTCATGCAGGAATACTATAAAGACCCGCAGGGCACGGCCCTGGCCAAGCGCAACGGCTGGTTCCACACCGGCGACCTTGGCCGTTTCGACGCGGAAGGGTTTTTGTTCATCGTCGGGCGCAAGAAAGAAATGATCAAGGTGGCTGGGCAGATCGTGTACGCGCCGGAGGTGGAAGCGGCCCTGTGCAAACACGAGGCCGTGCTGGAGGCGGCGGTCATCGGGGTGCCGGACCCCATGCGCGGGGAATCGGTCAAGGCCTATGTGGTCCTGAAAGAGAACGCCTCCGTCGAGCCCATGGAGATCAAATATTTCGCCCGCGAGCATTTGGCGAATTTCAAAGTACCGCAGACCGTTGAGGTGCGGGAGAGTTTACCGAAAAACCGCACCGGTAAGATCGATAAAGAATCGTTAAAACAGGAAGTTTTTGCTCAGAAAGGGTAAGTATATGCCTGCTTCTACCGTCGAAAGAATGACCAGGGATGTGCATTTAAGCGGCAAAGACCTCATGGCCATGGTGCAGCTGCGGCCACAGGATGTCGGCGCCTACGCCATCGTGCCCGGCCCTAAAGAGCGCCTGGACAGCCTGGTCAAAAAGATGGAAAACCCGGTCAAGAATTTCTCTTTCATGGAATACACCATGTATACGGGCCCCATCAACGGCACACGCATCACCGCCATCAACGGCGGGCGTTTCGCCGCGGACACGTCCATCACGACGGAGATCCTCTGCAGCGCCCAGGTCAAGGCCCTCATCCGCATCGGTTCCTGCGGGGCCATGCGCAAGGACATCAAGGTCGGCGACTTCATCGTGGCCACCGGCTGCGTGCGCGGGGACGGTGTGACGCCCTATTATGTGGATGATAAATTCGAAACTTTGCCGGACGCGCAATTGACGCAGAAATTGACCGCCATTGCCAAGAACAGCGCGGCCGCCGCAGGCATGACCGTGCACGAAGGCAAGGTCTGGTCCACCGACGCTATTTTGCGCGAGACCAAGGACGTGGTCAACAAGGTCATCGACCGGGGCGCCATCGGCGTCGACATGGTCAGCTCCACGTTCCTGACCATCGCCCAGGTCTACAAGATCCCGGCGGTTTCCATTTTAGCGGTCTCGGACAATTTGATCACCGGCCAGATGGGATTCATCAATCCCGATTATTACATGGCCGAAGGCATGCTCATTCAAATGGCCCTGGAACTGGTCAAACAGCTGGAAGGCAAATAATGTACGAATCACCGCTGTTCTGGCCTGCCCATATCAAGGGCAAAACCCTTTTTGTGCTCGATGAGACCCTGGTCCCGTCGAAGATGAAATACATCCCGGTCAAGGACGTGAAGGGTGCTGTGGCGGTCATTCGCAGCATGAAAACCCGGGCGTTCGGCCAGTTTTTGGTGGTGCTCAATACATTTTTGCTGGAACTGGACGCCAGAGGCGATCTGGTCAAGCATTTGGAAAAGGTTGCCGGTCTTTTGAACAATTCCAGGCCCACGTTCCCCTTCGCGGAAGTCACCGGCATCATCGTCGCTGTGGCGCGCAAGGCCAAAGCCAATGGCGCTGATGTGCGCGCCGCGGTGGCCAAGACGGTGCAAGGATTTTTGGCGGGCATACGGGAACGCCGGCTGGAACGGGTACGCCAGCTCGCGGCCGCCCTGGAATACGGCGATTGCGTCCTGACCCATTGTAATGTCAGCGGCGAACTGGCCATGGCCGCGGCCATCGCCATCAAAGAGGGTAAGAAGCTCAAATTTTTCGCCACCGAAACCAGGCCGTACATGCAGGGGGCAAAGCTTACCACGTGGGAATTGGCCAAGGCCGGGGCGCAGGTGACCGTGGTGGCGGACAATACCATCGGGTTATTGATGGCCGAAGGCCGGGTCAATAAAGCCGTCATCGGTTCCGACCGTTCCGCGGCCAACGGCGATATCGCCAACAAGGTTGGCAGTTACCAGATCGCGGTATTGGCCCATGAATTCGGCATTCCGCTGATCGTCCTGACCCAGCCGTCCAAGGGGGTCAAGAGTGGTGAGGATATGCCCATTGAATTGCGCGACGCGGATGAACTTCTGAAATTCAAGGGCAGGGCGGTTTTCGGGACAAAGACAAAAGGATTTTACCCCGGGTTTGATGTGGTACCTCATTCCCTGATCACGAAAGCGATACCCATTCATGCAGGGCTATAAACCAGGGTCGATCGTTCTTTTACAGGGCGTGTTCGGCGCGGGAGCTTTAAAGAAGCTCAAAGTCGCCAAAGGCATGTTGGTGTTCGTCTGCGAAGGCAGGCCGTCGCTGGAGGCAGGCAAGGTCAACAGCAAGGCGCTCCTGGCCCGCGGCATCACCCCGACGGTCATTTGCGACAACATGGCCGGGTTCCTGTTCTTTAAAGACATGGTCAAGGAAGTTTACCTGGCCTGCCAGTACGCGGACGCGGGCGGGGCCTTGTGCGATACCGGCGCGCTCATTTGCGCGGTATTGGCCAAGCGTCACAATGTGCCGCTCAAACTAATGCCGGCGAAACATAAAACACGTTTCCTGGGCAATCCGGAAGATATCGTATCGTTCGAAGGCGTGCGGATCACGCCCAAAGGCACCAAAGGATATGTACCTCTGGTCGAGTGGGTACCGGGAAAATATTTATGCAAGAAAAGCAAATAAAAGAAGAGATCATCCGTATAGGACGGCTGTTGTGGGACAAGGGCCTGGTCACCGGGTTTAACGGTAATATCAGCGCCCGCCTCGACGCCGGGGCTTTCCTGATCACCGCGACCGGGACCTGCCTGGGATATTTGGCCCCCAAGGACATTTTGCTCATGAACGCCGCGGGTGAGGTGGTCGGGGAAGGCACGGCATCGACGGAACGGCTCATGCACACGGAGATCTATAAAAATTTCCCGCAGGCCAAAGCCGTGGTGCATACGCACCCGACATATACCAATGGCTTTTTCCTGGCCAATGCGAATTTTATCCCGAAAACATTTGAGGCCAAATTCTATTTAGGAGAAGTGAAGTCCATCGAGCAGACCACGCCGTCGGTGACCGACGTGGCACCCTTGGTCAAGGAACTTAAAGCCAACAATATTGTCATCCTGCGCAACCATGGCGTTGTTGCCATCGGTCCGGATCTCTTCAATGCTTTTGTACTTATTCAAGAGCTCGAAGAACAAGTCAAAATGGACTTAGTCAGCGTGCATTACGGCGTTGCCAAAAGTACTACGGCCTATGCCGCACCTAAGGCCTCCATCGAAACGGGCAAAAAATATAAGCTGTTTTCCAAAGAGCAGATCGAGGAGATCGTGCGGCTGGTCAATAATGACAAGCAAATGCAGGAATTGGGTTCCAAGACCGCCATGAACATGGACCTGGCGGTTTGCCTGCAGGAAACCGGCGATGTATACAGCTTCAAATTCCGCGACGGGCGCATCACCGAGACCGGCAATGACACCGGCGCGGAATTTTTGATCACCGCTGATGAACCCATATGGCGGGCGGTGTTCAACCGGGAAATAGACCCATTCGTGGCGACTACACAGAAGAAAATGAGCCTGCGCGGGGATTTCGCGCGCATTTCCAAATGGTACGCGCCCTGCAGCCGCATTTTCCAGTTATGGGCGCAGGTGCCGGTGGAGTAATATGTCAACGAGCACGCAAATACAACAATTCGACCTCCTCATCGAAGGTAAAACCAGCCCGGCTTTGTCGGGGAAGTATTTTGACTGCGTCAACCCTTCCAACGGGGAGGTGTTCGCGCGCCTGGCCGATGCCGATACGACGGACGTCGAGATCGCCGTCAGCGCCGCGCGCTTAGGGTTTGACCATGGCCGCTGGCCGCAGATGACCGTCGCCGAGCGCGGTAAATATTTATTGAAAATAGGAGAACTCGTCCGCGCCCACGCCAAAGAACTGGCGGACCTGGAATGCTGGGGCTCGGGCAAGACCATTAAACATACGACCTTTATCGATGTGCCCACCTGCGCCGAGGCTTTTGAATATTGCGGTAAGTTATCAGACCATTTCGCTTCCGAAGCCATTAAAGTTTCCGAACCCGTGTCCAGCATGCTGGAACGCGAACCCGTCGGGGTGGTCGCGTCCATTAGCCCCTGGAATTATCCTTTGATCACCGCCGCCTGGAAACTGGCGCCGGCTTTGATCGCGGGCAATACCATCGTGCTCAAACCTTCGCCCATGGCCGCCGCCTCGGTCATGGCTTTGGCCAAGCTCATTGCCCAGGCCGGGCTTCCCAAGGGCGTCGTGAATGTCATCAGCTCCTCGAGGCCGCAAGCCGGGCAAGAGCTGGTTTCCAATCCGCAAGTGGACATGGTCTCTTTTACCGGCGGCACCAAAACCGGTGAACAGGTCATGGCCGCGGCGGCCAAAGGCATCAAGAAGCTGACTTTAGAATTAAGCGGTAAATCTCCCAACATCGTTTTTGCCGATTGCGATATGGAAGCGGCTTTAGGCGGGGCATTGTCCGCGATCTTCATGAACCAGGGTCAGATGTGCACGGCCGGCTCCCGCCTTTTAGTGGAAGATAAAATTTATAAGGAATTCGTCGAGAAATTGACCGCCAGGGCCAAGGCCTTGAAGATCGGCCCGGCCGACAGCTTTGAAACCGAATTTGGCCCCTTAGTCAGCACAGCCCACCGCGACAGCGTTTTGAAATTTATCGAGAAGGGTTTAAGCGAAGGGGCGAAGCTCGCCTGCGGCGGAAAGGTCCCAACCGATGCCGACCCCAAAGGCGCGTATATCGAACCCACCATTTTCATCAATGCGCGCAATAACATGACCATCGCCCAGGAAGAGATATTCGGGCCGGTCTTGTGCGTGATCCCGTTCACCTCCGCCGATGAGGCCGTGCATATCGCCAATGACAGCAAATACGGCCTGGCGGCCATGGTCTGGAGCAAAGACCTTGAAAAGGCCAATAAAGTGGCCAAACGCCTGCGCTGCGGCACCGTGTGGGTCAATACTTACGGCGCGTTTTTGAATGAAGCGCCATTCGGCGGCTATAAACAAAGCGGGTTCGGCCGGGAGCTGGGCAAAGAAGGCCTGCTGGAATACACGCAGACCAAGAATATCATCACCGACCAAACACCGACGGGAAAACCTTTGGTAACGAGCTGGTTCTAAATATGGATCAAAGCAGAGAAAGGAATCTGGCTGTGGTATCGCACCTGGGAGGCCTCGTGCCGTTCCTTTTGTTCCCCATCCTGATCCCGTTTTTGGTCTGGATCCTCAAAGGCGATGAAAGCACGTTCGTCAATGAGCAGTCCAGGGAGGCCCTGAACTTCCAGATCTCTTTGCTCATTTACTGGGTGGTTTCCGTCATGCTCATTTTTACCATTATCGGCATCCCGATCGCGATCGTGGCGTTCATCGTTTTTGTCATTACCAACGTGATATGCAGTATCAAAGGGGCAGTGAGGACATCAAAAGGCCTTACGTACAAATATCCGATGAATCTAAGGTTACTTAAATAAAAGGGGGACGACGATCATGAAAGTCTTATTCTTAACACCGCCGCTCAAGGCCTGGGACTCACACGGTGATCACAAGGCCGCCAACCAGATGCACGCCCAACTGGCCTCTTATTTGCGCGAGAAGAAATTGGCCGAGGTGGAAGCCCTGGATTGCCGCGCCCTGGACATGGACTGGGATGCCATGCTTAAATTCGCGCGCAACAGCAAGCCGGACATTGTATTTGTCGGCGAATTGCTGCATTCGACCTGCGGCGCCGCGGTCATCTGGTATTTTAACGAAGGCCTGCGCATCATCAAAGAGGCCATGCCCAGCGTCAGGACCGTGGCCGGGGGGCTGTGGTATTCCGGCGATTACGACCGCCAGATGCGTTTGAACCCGACCCTTGATCACATCATGATCGGGGAGGCGGAATTGACCATGGAGGACCTGATCAATAATATTGCCGCCGGCAATCCCAAAAATGAACGGGAGATCCCGGGCCTGGTGTCCCGCCAGAAAGGCACCATTGTCGTCGGCCCCCACCGTGACCTGATCCCTGACCTGAACGTCCTGCCCATGCCCGCCTATGACCTGTTCCCCATGGACAAGTATGTCGGGCACACCTACTGGAAACCGTTCGCGGAACTGATGACCTCCCGCGGATGTCCCGGTAAATGCCATTTTTGCTATGAATGGGCGCTTTATGACAGCCGCACCGCCGCCAAGGACTTTACATCGTGGCGCGGTCTCAAGGGCAAGCGCATTGTGGATGAGCTGGAACTTTTAGAGAAAAAATACGGCATTACCACGGTCGTGTTCCAGGACGATGCCTTCAACACGGACACCGCCGCCATGATCGAATTCTGCGAGGAGAAGCTCAAGCGCGGCAATAAGATCGACTGGGTATGCTTGGGCCGTGCCGACCAATGGATCTCCCAGCACGACATCCTGCCTTTGATGAAAAAGGCGGGCCTGTTCCTGGCCTTGACCGGTGTCGAGGTCGAGGATGACATGACCCTGGGCAAGACCGGCAAAGGCGTCACCATCGCGCAGATCAAAAAGACGGTCAATATTTTGCGTGAAAATGATATCGGCAGCGTCGGGACGGTGTTGATCGGCCTCAAGGAAGATACGGAGGCGAAGATCAAGGAGCGTTTGCGCGTCGCCGATGAGATCGACCCGGACATTTTTGCCCTGGATTATTTGACCCCGGTGCCCAATTCCCCGGACTGGCGTTACGGGATCAAGAAAGGCTGGTTCGACCCGGACAAGATCGACCTGCGTGATTGGGATTTCCAGCACCCGGTCATCCCCACGGACCATTTGACTGTCGAAGAGGTGGGCCGCCTGGGCGCCTGGTGCATGCGCGAATATTATTCCAAACCGGAACGCATCCACCGCATCATGGAGAGCAATTACCATATCAAGGTGAAATTGTGCGTGAAGGATTTCATGAACAACATTGCCAAGTGGGAAGCCAATTCCCGCGTGCAGGCGGCGAGGTAGGCCATGGTAACCGTGCAGACAACAATGAAGTGGGAAGCGACCGCCCTGGCCAAATACAATAAGATGCTTAACCTGATCCCCATTTTTCACCGGGGCCTGGCCAAGGAAGTGGTCAACAAAAAGGCCGAGCAGAACGCGGTCACCCGCGGCGCGGCCCAGGTCGAGGAAAGCGACATTGTGGCGGCTTTTACGACGGAAGCGCCCAAAGCGTTTTATTCCCTGATGATCCGCATCATGGATGAGGTTGGTTTTAAGAGGGGACCCAATCCATGAGGATCGCGGTCATCGGTGCCGGTGCCATCGGGGGTGTGGTGGCCGCTTATTTGAAAAAAGCGGGCGAGGATGTTATCCTCGTCGGGCGCCAGGACCAGGTGGATGCCGTCAATGCCAAGGGATTGACCATCACCGGCGCGCGCGGCACAGAAACCATCCGCTTAAAAGCCTTGAAAGGCCTGGACCGTGATTATGACCTGGTCATCTTCGCGGTCAAAACACAGGATATCGAAGAAGCGGTCGCGCTCAACAAGGCATTCTTAGGGAAAGCGGCCCTTGTTTTGAGCACCCAGAACGGCGTGCAGGCGGACAGTTTATTAAGCCGCCATGTGGACCGGGCAAAACAGCTCTCCAGCATCGTGATGTTCGGGGCGACCTATGTGAAACCCGGCGAGATCACCTTTAATTTTGAGGGCGACTGGATCATCGGCCGCCCGTCGCTGCCTCTGGATGAAGCGGCCCGTAAAGTCGGCGAAGTCCTTGGCAAGGCATTTAAAGTGGTCATGACCGATGAGATCATGGGCATGAAGTATTTGAAGCTCTTTATCAATTTCAATAATTGCATCCCGGCGCTGGTCGGAAAATCCATGCAGGAGACCTTCGCGGACATGGAGCTGTGCCGCTTGAGCATCATGCTGCTCAAGGAAGGGTTGAAGATCGTCGAGGCGGAAAAGATCAAGCTGGCGGACATGCCCGGTTTTCCGCAGGAGCGCATTTTTGGGCTGGCCAATATGCCGATGGACCAGGCCGGCATTATCATCAACAAGACCCTGACCGGTTTGAGCAAGGAACCCTTGTACGGTTCCATTTTGCAAAGCATCATGCGCGGCAAGCCCAGCGAGATCGATTATATCAACGGGGAAGTGTTGCGCATCGCGGGCCATGTCCACAAGCGGGCGCCTTTGAACAGTAAAATAGTGGAAATGGTGCATGAAGTCGAGAAAAGCGGAAAATTTTTCAGCATCGAGCAGGTCAAAGCGGAGCTTCATTTACATTTAAAAAGGGAGACGGCCGTATGAGTTCTAAATTAGCGTCATGGACCCCCGAGAACTGGGGAGCGGTGGAACGCGAAGTGTGGGGATGCATCGAGACCCATTGGGAACATTTGATCGCCAAGCGCGTGGATGAATTCATCAAATATATCCATCCGGCCATGGTCGGTTACGGCCATGAAAGCCCCATTCCCGTGGACCGTCCCTGGCTGGAAAAATGGGTGGGCTTCTGGACCAAGAACACCAATATCGCCATCTGCGAGTTGCGTCCCGTCCAGATCAAACTGCACGGCGACATTGCCATCGTGCAGTATTTGATATTTACCGTCGAGATCAACTCTGAAGGCGGCAAGCGGGTCATCCGCCGGTACACGATGACATGGAAAAAAGGACCAGACCGCTGGCAGGTCATCGCCAGCCATAATAATTTGATGGATGAAACATTGAGGCATTGATATGAAGAAAAGACGTGTGGTTGTAACGGGGGTCGGCATTGTTTCCCCCAATGGCATCGGCAACGATGCCTGTTTCTCCGCCATGATCAAAGGCATCTCGGCGGTGCGCCGGGTCACGGAGTTCGACGTGTCGATCTTTAACACCAAGATCGCCGCGCAGGTCTCTGATTTCGACCCCATCGCTTTGGGACTGACCTTTGAAGAAGCCATCCGCATGGACCGTTATGTGCAGTTCGCCTGTGTGGCGGCCCGCATGGCCCTTAAAGATTCCAACCTGGACTTGAGAAAAGTAGACCTGGAGCGCATGGGAGTGTCTTTGGCCAATGCCATTTGCGGCACTAAATATATGGAAGAGGAATTCGCTTTGGTCACCAACAGCGGCAAGAACCCCATCAATCCCGCCATTGTGCGCCCGGACCTGTATGACGCCGCCATGTTCAATACGCCTTCGAGCGAAATTTCCGCCAAATACGGGCTCAAGGGCGTTTGTAATACCATTTCCACCGGATGTACCGCCGGTACCGACTCCGTCGGGTTCTCGTTCGAAGCCATCAGCGACGGGGACGCGGACATCATGATCACCGGCGCCTCGGAAGCCCCGGTCACGCCCATTACCTTTGGCGCTTTTGACACGGTCAATGTGCTTTCTGTGCATAATGACGAGCCGGCCAAAGCGAGCCGGCCGTTCGATAATAAACGCAATGGTTTCGTCATTTCCGAAGGGGCGGGGCTGTTGGTGGTGGAAGAATTGGAGCACGCTCTAAAACGCGGGGCGCGCATTTACTGCGAGATCACCGGCTTCGGCACCACCTGCAATGCCTATCACATGACCGACCTTCCGCCGGAAGGCGATGCCATGGCCGACAGCATCACACTGGCCATGCAGGATGCCGGCATAAAACCGGAAACCATCGATTATGTCAACGCGCACGGCTCCTCGACACGGCAAAATGACGTATTTGAGACCAGCGCTTATAAAATGGCCTTGGGCCGGCATGCGTATAATGTACCCATTTCATCGGTGAAATCCATGATCGGCCATCCTTTGGCCGGGGCCAACGGCATAGAGTTGGCGTTAAGCTCTTTGATCTTCGAGCGCAATATCCTGCCGCCGACGATCAACCAGGAAGAGCCGGACCCGCTGTGCGATCTGTATTACATTCCCAATGAGGCCATACAGAAGAAGGTGGATTGCATTTTAAAGACCTCCAGCGGGTTTTCGGGCATCCACTCCGCCATGGTCTTAAAAAGGTACAAAGGATAATGCTGGCGTATTTCTTTAAGTATTTCGGCTGGTTCTTTTATTTGTGTGTTATTTGGGAAGCGTTCACTTTGCTCTTTAGCCGGTATTTCTTCAACGGCTCCATCAAATGCCTCAACTGGCTGATCAGGTATCAGCGGCTGGAGGGCACGATCATAGGGACCGAGGCGGCGTTCCAGCGGTTCCGCCGGGACATATGGATCGTTTTGATCTTGAATTGCGTGGTTGTCATTCTCATTAACTTGCTTTAAGAGGATATATGGAAAAAATAGCAATTACAGGTTTGGGGGTCATTTCCCCGTCGGGTCTGGATAAACGGGCCTTCTGGGCCAATATCAAGGCCGGGCGCAGCGCGGTCGAGAAGATCGAGCGTTTCGACGCTTCGCTGTACGCGTCGAGGATAGCGGGCCAGGTCAAGGAGCTGGAAGCGTACAGCAATGTTTCTTCGCGCCTGTTAAAGAAGATCGACCTGTTCTCCCACATGGCCATGGTGGCTTCTGAAATGTGCCTGGAAGACGCCAAGATCAACATGGCCGACGAAGATTTAAAGCGCGTCGGCATCTTTATGGGTAATGCCATAGGCGGCTGGCTGTACGCCGAGACCGAATTGCGTGATATGTACCTCGAAGGCCGCGAAGGGGTCAGTCCGTTCATGGCTTCCGCCTGGTTCCCTGCCGCGCCGCAGGGCCAGATCTCCATTCATTACGGCATCAAGGGTTTCAGCAAGACCATTGTCGCCGACCGGGCCAGTTCTTTGATGGCCATCGGCTACGCGGCCCGCACCATCAACCGCGGCAAATGCGACCTTATTCTGGCCGGCGGCATGGAAGCTCCTGTGACGCCCTACGCGTTGTTATGCTGCAACACCTCGGGCGTTTTGACCCATAATAATGATAATCCCCACAGCGCCTACCGTCCGTTCGACAAGAACCGTGATGGCCTGGCCATTGCCGAGGGCGCGGGGGTCCTGACGCTGGAGCCGCAGTCCCGTGTTGCCAAGCGTAAAGCCCATGTGTATGCCTATATCATCGGTTATGCTTCAACCACCGACGCGGTCAACCGCATCGAGCCGGCCGCGGACGCGAAGCAATTGGCTCGGGCCATAAAACTGGCTTTGGATGATGCAGGATTGGCGCCCAAGGATATCGATTATATCTGCGCCGACGGCGCAGGCACGCGGATAGGGGACATCACCGAGACCAAAGCCATCAAGCAGGTCTTTAACAGCTATGCCAAAAGCATCCCTGTTTCCGCGCCTAAATCCATCTTCGGCAATATGCTTGGCGCCTGCGGGGCCCTGGACGTCATCACGACTGTGCTGGCCATGGAACATGATACGGTCCCGCCGACCATCAATTTGCAAACACCGGACCCGGAATGTGATCTGGATTACGTGCCCAATAAAGCCAGACAGAAAACCATCAAGAACGCCCTGGTCATCAACCGTGGACGGGGCGGCATCAATTGCGTTTTGGTCCTACAAAAGCCATCATAAGGAGGAGTAATGGAAGAAACACAGACATCCATCGAAGGTAAAGTCAAATCCATCTTCAAGCGGGTCCTGGACATCAAGGAGAACGAGATCGTCCCGGGCGCCAAGCTTGATGAGTCCCTCGGCATTGACTCGACCGAAATGGTGGAGATCTCCGTGGGCATCAAGAAAGAGCTGGGCGTTGCCCTCAAAGACAGCGAATTGAAGAAAACACATTCATTCAACGACATCGTCGCCATTGTCAAATCCAAGGGCCAGGGCGGCGATTGCGGCCCTTCCTGCGGGTGCAAACACTAATGCGTATTATTGACTTGAGTTTACCCATAGACGACACCCTCGTCGAGACGCACGACGCCAAGATCGAGCGCATCACGCACAAGGCGGGTGTGGAGCATTTCAACTGGGTGGTCATGAATAAACAGCCGGGCGGCCAGGAGCGTTTTGACAAAGGCGAACGTGTGGCCACGGCCGAAGAGATCCCGGACGGTGAAATGCTTTCCCTGGAGGTGGTCAACTCTTCCGTGCATATGGGCTCTCATGTGGATGCCCCGTTCCATTACGGCAGCATGTGCGAAGGCAAACCGGCCAAGCAGATCATGGACGTGCCGTTGGAATGGTGTTACGGTCCCGGCGTTGTACTGGATTTCACGCATTTAAAATTTCCTGATGCTATTACCAAAGACCATGTCATAGCCGCGCTCAAGAAGATCAACTATACGCTTAAGCCCATGGACATTGTGCTCATTTATACCGGCGGGGACAAATTGCTGGGCACGGATGATTATGTGAATAAATATGTAGGTATGCTGCCGGACGCGGTGGAATATTTGCTCGACCAGGGCATCAAGATGATGGGCATCGACACCATCGGTCTTGACCGTCCATGCTTCCTGATGTTCAAGGAATTCCTGACCACCAAGGACAAGAGCAAGATCTGGCCGTGCCATTTCCTCGGCCGCCGCCGTGAATATTGCCATATGGAACGCCTGGGCAATTTAGGCGCCATTTCGAAACCATTTGGTTTTACCGTTTCCTGTTTGCCTGTGAAGGTCAAGAACGCTGGCGCCGGCTGGGCGCGTGTTGTGGCGATTTTATAGAAACGGAGCATAAAAATGAAAAATAAGACAAAAGATCAATTAAGAATCGAGGAGTTAGAGCAATTCAAAGATTTGTATCGACAGTATAAGAGTATTAAAGATATTTCTAATGCAGCATTTAGAAAGGCTTCTCCTTTAACATTAGACGAGCATCTAGAAAATATTAATCCATATTATGTAAGGTCAATGGTTATACACAACTATGAATAATCAGAATCCTAAAGAACCAGAAATTCTTCCTTTGCCTCAAGCACCAGCTATTCAAAGGCCCGCCAGTGCTTTTCAAGAGCCCTACTTTAGGACCCTAGAGAGGGAGAGGCAGCTTAATAAGGCTAACTTTGAAAATAGTAGGCGTAATGCAAGGTTAGAAAGAATAAAAGCTATTCAGCAATCTAGAAAATCGAAAGTAGTTGTTTATTACTCAATAGATATTCTTTCGGGGCATGATGCCGAAATCTTGTTTGATCTTTTACAAGGGGTTGGAAAACAGCAAAAATTGGATTTATTTTTATTAAGTCCTGGTGGATATGCAGATCCTGCTTTTAAAATGGCTAAATTATGCAGAGATTTTTCTCAGGACAATTTTGGGGTCATTATTCCTCATTATGCTAAAAGCGCCGCTACTCTTCTTTGTTTAGGTAGTGATGAACTAGTAATGGGCCATGCTTCTGAAATAGGGCCCACTGATCCACGCATTGAAATTAAGGATGAGTATGGAAGAAAGATAAATGTTTCTGCCACATCTGTTGAAGATGCATTAAAAGTTGTGGAAGAATACACCAAAAAGGATCCAGTAAAGTCTCTCAAATATATGCCTTTGCTTGAGAAGATTAATTTGAATACTTTAGGGGAATATAGGCGCGCGCTTCTTAGTTCCAGGCATTATGCCCAAGAACTATTAAAAACCGGAAAACTTTTGAAAGATCCTAGTAAATATAAATCTGTAGCCAAGAAACTAGCCACAAATTATTATTCACACGGTTATCCAATAAAGTCAGATACTGCCAAGGCTGACCTGGGTTTTAATATTACCGAAGCAGATAAAGATTTATGGCAAGCCATTTGGCAGCTACATAAGTTATATGATGCGATGATACAAGATTCTCGGGGACAAACTATGATAACAACTATTTTCGAAGCGGAAGAATTTGTAATGCCAATAACTAAGACCGTTGTTTCACAAGGATAATTTGTATGAATGATAAAGCTAAAGTTTCAGAGCGCCCAATTTTACAATTTTCTGTTTTATGTGATGGTGTTGCCACTCCTAAAGAAACTGGAAATAAACCGGTTTTTATAGGGATTTTTAATGCTTTAGGGGGGCCCAGAACAATTCCTCAGTTCTTTATTATTAATCGTTGGATTAATGGAACAGGAGAACATACGCAGAAAATAGAGATTTTAGACCCTGAATTAAAGCCAATTTTGGAGCCCAGTGAACAAAAATTTCTATTGCCTTCAAAAGTGGAGGCGGCGGATATTTTTCATGGATTTATAAATTTGAATTTCTCTAAATCGGGTGTGTATTGGGTTAAGATTTTATTGGATGGGGAACTAGCTATGTCCTATCCTTTTCCAGTATTTGATAATAAATAGAGGAGGCAACATGGGCCACACGGTTAATTCAGTAGTCATCAACGCGCCTTACGAACTGGTCTTTGACATTTCCAACAAGATTGAGCGCTGGACCGAGCTTTTTGGCGACGAATACGCCAAGGCCGATGTGCTTGAGCGCAAGGGCAATGAGATCACCTTCCGCCTGACCGACGAGGACGGCAAGTCCTGGGTCTCCAAACGCTGGCTGTACAAAGACCTCAAGTTCGCCTACGCCCAGCGCTGGGACCCGTTGTTTCCTTTCCTTTATATGAAGATCGTCTGGTTCTACACCGAATCCCCGGAAGGCATCAAGATGGCCTGGATACAGGATTTCGAGATGGACCCTAAATTCACCAAGTTCACCCCTGAACAGATCGAGGGCTTCATCAACAAGCATTCGCAGGACAATATGAGGATCTTCAAAAAGGTCATCGAAGCCGAAGCGATGGCCGGAAAGAAAGGGTAAACATGGCACATGTGTCCGTTGATCTCGAAGGAAGGGTTGCGGTCGTCACCGGCGCCAGCCGCGGCATCGGCCGTGCCATTGCCACGCGTTTGGCCGAGCATGGCGCGCACTTGGTCCTGGCCGCCCGCAACCAGGGTCCGCTGGATGAGACCGTCAAAGCGTTAAAGGACAAATATAAGGTGGAAGCCATCGGCGTTTCCTGCGATGTGGCCAAGCTCGAAGACCTGCAAAACCTGGTCGAGAAAGCCAAGTCACGTTTTGGCCAGATCGATATTTTGGTCAACGTGGCCGGCGTATCCAGTCAGCATCCGTTCCATGAACAGCCCATTGAGGATTTTGAAAAGCTGGCCCACGTTAACTATCTTGGTTATGTGCGGCTCATCCGCCTGGTCATCCCGGACATGGTCGCGCGCAAGAACGGCCAGCTCATCAACGTGGTTTCCGGCTCGACGCTGGTCGACCCCATTCCGCGTGGGTTCCTGGCCTACAGCTCTTTGAAGATGGGCCTGCGGGCATTCCTGAAAGGCCTGTTCTGGGAAATGCGCGAATACAATATCAAGGTCACCTCATTGCTTCCCGGCGTCGTGGCCTCTGACCTCACCGATCATTTGAAAGATGTGGCAAAAGAACAGCGCGACCGCCTGATGGACCCTGTGGCTGTTGCGGACATGGTTTCCTTCGCGCTTTCAGTGCCCGCGAACGCGTGCCCGCTGGAATTGGCGGTCATCAACCAGTTGACGACCTGGACAAAACCGATCATCGACTACAAACAGACCCAGGCCAAATAAGAGGGTAGTCCCATGGACAAAACGATCTCGACCTTCCCCAAAAACAAGTTCCAGGAAGTCCGCGTCGGCATCCGCGAGTTCAAAGGCAATGACCTCGTGGACGTGCGCATCTGGACCCAGACCCAGGGCTCGCCGGAGATGGTGGCCACCGCTAAAGGCGTTGCCATCAACGTGACGCTCCTGCCGCAGTTGATGAAGGCCCTGACGGAAGTCGAAAAAGTCCTCAAAGAGAACCGGATGGGCTAATGACTGTTGACGCGCACAGCCATTACATGCCGCCGCAGGTGGTGCAGAACACCGCGTTCTTCAAGCAATTCTGGTCGGACGCTCCCGCGCAGTTGAAGTTGATGGACGAGCATAACGTCGATATGGCGGTGTTGTTATACCCGACCAGCGACGCGCATGTGAACATGGGAGGGTGGTCCAACCTCTGTAAAGTTTATAACCAGGCCATCGCGGACCTGGTCAAGCAGCACCCCAAACGTTTTATCGGCGCCGGCATCATTCCCGTCGATGACCCAAAGCAGATCGGCCCGGAATTAAAGCGCATTGATGACCTCGGTTTAAAAGTCTTTTCTTTGGCATCCAGTTACAGCGGCAAATTCCTCGATGACGAGATATTCAATGAAGTCTTCGAGTTCGCGGCCGCCAAGAAAATGCCCGTGCACGTGCACCCGCAGATCATGAATCCCATCGGTGAGGAACGCGTGCGCGACCCCCTGCTTTCGCCCGTGCTGGAATATGTATTTGACGTTTCCATGTGTATTGGTAAAATGATGATGAGTGGTACGTTCTTAAAACACCCGAAAGTGGATTTCATCTTCGCCCATTATGGCGGCGTCCTCCCGATAGTCAAAGAGCGCTTCGATTCCACCTATGCCATGCTGCGCAAACGGGAATTTGTCAAAGACTTAGGGAAAGCGCCGGGCGAATATTTCAGGAACTTATACTTCGATATGAGCGGTTCCGGTTCAGAGGCCTCCCTGGCCGGGGCGCTGGAGGTCACGGACATTTCCCACATACTCTGGGGCAGTGATTTTCCGGCCAACCGTAATTTCGCCGCCTCACTGGGGGTGGTCAGCGGCACGGTCCTACCGTCGGAAGAGAGACGATTGGTATTGGGCGGCAATGTTTTACGTCTCTTGTCGAAATAGTTCAAAAATAAACTTGACATAGAATATTTATCTGTTAATCTTATTGAACCTTTTCGGCTGGCATTCAGCCAGCCGGGATATCTTTTTTTTGTTCTTTGACAATTGTTGTCCGATTTATACACAGCCAAAGTTTACAAAAAAAGCCAAGTTGTTTTTTCGGAGAGTTTGATCCTGGCTCAGAGTGAACGCTGGCGGCGTGGATTAGGCATGCAAGTCGAGCGATCTCGCAAGAGATAGCGGCAAACGGGTGAGGAACACGTAAGTAATCTTCCCCTTAACTGGACATAGCCCTATGAAAATAGGGGTAATATCCAATGACACCGTGAAGTTTCATGAC
>Ga0105164_10000236_pt1 | contig 41652 bp, 36 predicted proteins | sample VDWuncwatermetaG_FD_89674 | JGI IMG/M metagenome (GOLD analysis project Ga0105164, IMG submission 89674) | Wastewater microbial communities from Netherlands to study Microbial Dark Matter (Phase II) - VDW unchlorinated drinking water | ecosystem: Environmental > Aquatic > Freshwater > Drinking...
AAGTAGAAAGTAGCAGCATGCTTATTCAAAAGATAAATGTGGGGCCTTTAAAGGTATGTTGTTATATTGTCATGGGCAAGATTTCAGCAGATGCAATGGTCATCGATCCAGGCGCAGATGCAGAGGCCATTATTACCTTTATTAGAGATAGCCATCTCACCCCTAAGATAATTGTAATCACGCATGGACACGGCGACCACATCGGCGCTAATGCCAAGCTCAAAGAGGCTTTTCCTGATATCCAAATTTGTATCCATGAAGAAGATCAAGATATGCTGCCTTATCCTGCAAAAAACCTTTCAATACTTGCTGCGTTCTATGGAGGCGTGACAGTGCGATCTCCCTCAGCAGATCGATTATTAAAGGATGGAGATACGGTTACTGTGGATAAATACACATTTGAAATAATTCATACCCCGGGACACACACCCGGCGGAATATGTTTATACAGCAAAAATCAGGAGAACGGGCAGCCTCCGGTGTTATTTTCCGGAGACACCCTTTTTAAAGAAGGCATTGGACGCACAGACTTCCCCGGCTGCAGCCAGAAAAGGCTAATCCGTGCGATTAAGGAACGATTATTCGTACTGGATGAAAAGACAATTGTCTATCCAGGCCACGGCCCATCAACAACCATTGCAGAAGAAAAGAAAAATAATCCATTTGTTAATGAGGTAATCATACATGGTTGAAAGAAGAGAAAATATAAAGGACTTATTCATCGAAGAAGAGATGAAAGATTCGTATCTGAGCTATGCCATGAGCGTTATCATGAGCCGGGCACTGCCTGATGTGAGGGATGGTCTTAAACCATCGCAGAGACGTATCCTTGTTGCCATGAATGACCTTAGCCTCGGGCCTCGCTCCAAATCCAGAAAATGCGCCAAGATTGCAGGCGATACAACCGGCAACTATCACCCACACGGCGAGCAGGTAGTTTACCCGACTCTTGTCCGTATGGCGCAGGATTTCAATTACAGATACCCGCTGGTTAAAGGGCAGGGAAACTTTGGCTCGATTGACGGAGACCCGCCGGCAGCCATGCGTTATACCGAAGCCCGTATGACGGAAGTCACCATGATTCTTATGGAAGATTTGGAGAGAGATACCGTTAATTATGTGCCCAATTATGATGATACTCGGACGGAACCGGTTGTCCTTCCATCAAAATTTCCGAATTTGCTTTGCAACGGCTGCTCAGGTATTGCAGTTGGTATGGCAACAAGCATCCCACCGCATAATGCTAACGAAATCTGCGATGGAATTACCATGGTCATTGATAATCCAGACGTAACCATTGAAGAGTTAATGAATGCCATCAAAGGTCCTGATTTCCCCACAGGGGCAATGATCTGCGGCACGCAAGGAATCAAAGATGGGTACTTAACTGGCCGCGGAACGATCATAGTGAGGGCGAGAGCGCACACGGAAACTTCCAAGAGCGGAAGAAAGAGCATCGTTATTACGGAAATACCCTACCAGCTTAACAGGGACAATATTTTAGAGAGAATGGCGGAACTGGTAAAGGAGGATATACTAAAAGGCATTTCAGATATACGCAACGAAAGCGACCGTGAAGGCAGCCGCCTCGTTATTGATTTAAAGAAGGGAGAAGACGAGGAGGTTATTTTAAACCAGCTTTATAAACATACAAAACTCCAAGATAGTTTTAGTATTATTATGATAGCCTTGGTTGGCAATCGGCCGGAAACACTCAACCTCAAGCAGATGTTGGTCTACTATATCGAACACCGAAAAGTTGTTATTGTCCGCAGAACGAAATATTTACTGGCGAAGGCGCAGGCAAGGGCTCACATCCTTGAAGGCTTGATGATCGCCCTGCAAGATATAGACAAGATAATCAAGCTGATCAGGTCCTCCGAATCTGTCGAGTCTGCACGCCAGGGACTCATGAGTAAATTTTCCCTTTCTGAAATTCAGGCAAATGCAATCCTGGACATGAAACTACAGAGATTGACTGGTCTTGAGCAGGGAAAAATCGAGGAAGAATATAAAAAAGTATGCGCCGATATTAAAGAATACCAGTCTATTCTGACCAGTGAAAAACTGGTGCTGAATATTATTAAAAAAGACGTTGTTGAAATCAAAGAACGCTTTGGCGATAAACGCCGCACGGAAATTGTGGGCGCTGTTACAGCATTAAACATGGAAGACCTCATTGCAGAGGAAAATGTCGTCGTTACTATCAGTCACGAAGGATATATCAAACGGTCACCGCTTGCGTCTTACAGAAAACAGCATCGCGGCGGCAAAGGTGTTACCGGCGCCGAAACGAAAGAAGGGGATTTTATAGAACATTTGTTTGTCGCATTGACGCATGATTACATCCTGTTCTTCACCGACCAGGGACGGGTCTATTGGCAAAAGGTTTACGATATTCCACAAATGGGAAGGACATCAAAAGGACGGGCGCTGATTAATTTACTGGAATTGAAAGAAGGGGAAAATGTAACATCCCTGATTCCCGCGCGCGACTTTGACACCCGGCAACTGGTAATGGCAACCAGCCATGGAATTATTAAGAAAACGGAGCTAAGCGCCTATGGTAATCCCAAAAAGGGCGGCATTATTGCCATTAATCTGGATGAAGGGGATAAGTTGATCTGTGTTAAACTAACAAACGGCAAACAGGACATCATCCTTGGAACTGAACAGGGAAAGGCAATGCGTTTCTCTGAAGAAAACGTAAGAACCATGGGACGCGTAACGCATGGAGTAAAAGGAATCAAACTCAAAAACAAAGATAGAGTTGTTGGTATGGTGGTCGTTGACGAGAATGCCTCTATGCTTACTGTTTGTGAGAAAGGCTACGGGAAACGCACAGATTTTTCGGAGTATCCAGCCCATCACAGAGGCGGACAGGGCGTTATTAACATTAAAACAACCGATAGGAATGGTAATGTCGTGGCAGTAATTGACGCGAGAGACACGGACGAGCTAATTATGATTACCGCCAAAGGTATGATTATCCGCACACCTGTAAATACCATTCGTGCCATCGGAAGAAATACGCAAGGAGTCACACTCTTCTCCGTAGACGAAGGAGACAAAGTGGTTTCCGTTGCTCGTGTTGTTCCAGAAGAAACAGAAGAAGGAAAAGTTGTTGAAGAGGGTACGCAAGAGAATACTGAAGAGTAAAGGCGCCGAAACTACAGGAAGGAACTCAATAGCTGTTTTACCATATTTTCACACTAATTCTTCCATTTCAGACTTTGGGGTCCGCAACATTAGGTTACTCACTGCCTCTAACGGATTTTTGTTAGTAAAAAGCACATTGTAAATTTCTCTTGTGATGGGCATTTCTACATGGAATTTTTCTGAAATTGCCATAACGGATTTCGTTGTCCATACCCCCTCTGCAATTTGTTCCATGTTATCTAGGATTTCTTGCAGTTTTCTTCCTTTCCCAATCTGCTCTCCCACCCAGCGGTTTCGCCCGTAAGGGCTGATACATGTCGTTATTAAGTCGCCCAATCCTGTAAGTCCTGAGAAAGTGCTTCTCTGTGCCCCCATAGCAATACCGAGGCGGCTGATCTCTGCCAATCCACGTGTGATAAGGGCAGCCTTCGAATTATCACCGAATTTCAAACCATCGCATATACCGGATGCTATTGCAATAACATTTTTCATAGCCGCGCCCAATTCAACACCCAACATGTCGGGGTTTGTGTAAACTCTAAACCTGTCTGTGGTAAAAATTTCTTGAACAGCTCGCGCCAAATTAGGATCCTTCGATGATGCAACGATAGTAGTGGGCAATCCACGTGCAACTTCTTCTGCGTGACTTGGGCCTAAAAGCAAAGAAATGGGTTGATTGCCTAATACACTCTTAATAATCTCGCTCGGCCTCATAAGGGTTTCGTTTTCGATTCCTTTTGTAACGCTAACAATAGGTATCTCAGGAGCAAATATACCTTTAAATCTTGTAAGTGCCGAACGCAGATAGGGAGTGGGTATTGCAGAGACAATAAGATGCGCATCCATTAACTTGTGAGATATATCAGAAGTAAGCTGTATTCCAGACGGTATTGGAATGTCCTTTAAAAACTTAATGTTTTCCCTTTTCTCATTTAAATATTTTACGTATAATGCATCGACCCCCCAAAGGGTAACTTCGTAACCTTTTTTATGTAACAAAATCGCAAGGGCAGTCCCCCATCCGCCATTGCCAATAACAGTTATTTTTTTCGTTAACGATTTTGAGGTCATTTTTTTACTTAGGCATAAAAAATTTGGCTGGATTGCTCCAGCCCTTTTGGTAAGTCATAATCTAATAATCCAAGATTGTTATTTTGCAACCTGACATGCCTCTTCATATAACGGGTGTGCAGAACAAAGGTCTCTTATTGTTTTTTGAACGGTTTCCTTAATTTTAATATCATTTGGTTTGGAAAGTATTTTATCAATGCATTCTGCTATCTTTATAACCTCTGCTTCTTTCATGCCCCTTGAAGTTACCGTAGGTGTCCCGATACGAATGCCACTTGGTTCATTTGCGCCTCGTTCATCAAAAGGGATCATATTTCTGTTCAGGATAATACCTACTTCTTCGAGCAATATTTGAGCCTCTTTTCCAGTAATACCTTTATTGCGTAAATCAATCAAGAAGAGATGGTTATCCGTTCCGCCCGATACAAGGGTATATCCCCTTTTAACAAATTCTTGTGCCATTGCCTTTGCGTTTTTTACCGTTTGCCTCTGGCACTGCTTGAATTCTTCAGTCATCGCCTCCTTAAATGCAACTGCTTTTGCTGCAATGCAGTGCATAAAAGGTCCGCCTTGAATTCCCGGGAAAATCACGGAATCAATCTGTTTTGCATATTTCGATTTACATAAGATTAAACCACCCCTTGGTCCTCGAAGTGTTTTATGGGTTGTTGTAGTAACAAAATCTGCATATGGGATGGGGCTGGGATGCACACCTCCAACTATGAGTCCTGCGATATGGGCAATATCAGCCATAAAGTAGGCGCCAACCTCATCCGCAATTTTTCCGAATTTCTGGAAGTCGATTATGCGTGGATAGGCGCTTGCACCGGCTATGATAATGTGGGGTTTCGTTTTGATAGCAATGGCTCTCAATTCGTCGTAATCAATATATCCGGTTTCTTTTTTCACACCGTAGTGGGTAATTTCATACAACATCCCTGAGAAGTTCTTTTTAAATCCATGGGTAAGATGTCCGCCGTGAGACAGATCCATTCCCAAGATACGGTCTCCTGGCTTTAGCACGGAAAAACAGACAGCCATATTGGCTTGCGAGCCTGCATGTGGTTGTACATTGGCATGTTCTGCTCCAAAGATTTGTTTTGCCCTTTCAACCGCCAGCCGTTCTACTGTATCCACATTCCCACAGCCGGCATACCATCGTTTTCCTGCGTACCCTTCCGCATATTTATTAGTCATCGACGACCCTTGCGCTTCCTCAACTGCGGGACTGCATATGTTTTCTGATGCAATCAAATCTATCGTATTTTGCTGTCTTTCTACTTCTTCTTGTATGGCACGCCAAACTTCTGGATCGTCATTTTTTAATGTAATCATAATTTCTCACGCTGTCCTTTAAAATATGTTCAATTAGTTTTTGCCATTTTCCATTTCAGATATGTTTCCATAAACTCATCAATTTCTCCATCCAGTACAGCCTGTGTATTCCCTGTTTCCTTACCGGTGCGTAGGTCTTTAACAAGCGAATAAGGTTGTAATACATATGATCGAATTTGATGTCCCCATGCAATTTCTCCTTTCTCATCGTAAGCCGCAGAGAGTTCTTTCTCTCTTTCTGCTTCTTTTATCTGACACATTTTTGCCTTCAGCATACTCAAAGCCACTCGTCGATTCTGGTGCTGAGAACGTTCGCTCTGGCATTGTACGACAATTCCGGTTGGTAGATGGGTGATACGAACAGCCGAAGATGTTTTATTCACATGTTGCCCGCCAGCCCCGGATGCACGATAGGTATCCACGCGCAATTCATTTTCATTGATTTCAATTTCTTCTTCCTCTTCTATTTCTGGCAGCGCATCAACCGCCGCAAACGACGTATGCCTTCTCGCATTTGCATCAAAGGGAGAAATTCGCACTAAACGATGCACTCCGATTTCAGATTTTAAATATCCGTAAACATAGTCACCCTTTATAAGAACGGTAACTCTCTTGATTCCTGCCTCTTCGCCTGGCAGTATATCAATTAAAGAAAGCGTGTAACCACTTTTTTCGACCCAACGGCTATACATGCGGAATAGCATAGATACCCAGTCACATGACTCTGTTCCACCTGCTCCTGCGTAAATACTTAAATAGGCATTGCAGTGATCGTGCGGTTCGCCCAACATTGTCCGCAATTCAATTTTTTCGAGTTTTTGTTCAAACGACTTAATATCTTTGCCTACCTCAGCTTTGGCCTGTTCATCCCGTTCTTCTTCGGCAAGTGTAGATAAACACTCTATGTCGTCCAGTGCTTTTTGTAATTCGCGAAAGGGTAAGACAATTTCCTTGAGGGATTTTAATCTCTTAACGGTTTGCTGTGCCTTATCCTTGTTTTCCCAAAAATTTGGCGACGAGAGTTGTTCCTCTAAGGTGACCAGTTCTTTTTCTTTATTTTTTAGGTCAAAGAGAGTCCCTGAGATGTAATAAACGCTCTCGAAGAGGGGTTAGTTCTTTTTCTATATTGCCAATCATAAATTATATTACCTCAGATTGTAAATATTGGAAAATGTTAATTTCGGGATTCTTTGTACCGAAGGCGATTAGTTGTGTTGATATCTATTGAACAAAGATAAAAATCTATTTATAAAATAGGAATTATAAATTATAAAATATATGCATGTCAATACAATTTGGAATTGACTGGAAAGGAAAATATTTTTATTATGTTGAGGTCTCGAAAGGGTGGTAATTTTGTGGAAGGGGTGTTATTGTAATGTTCATGAGTATTTAACATTCTAATATTCTGTTGAATAATACAGGATTATAAGGAACATTTCTGTGATTAACGGTGTAAAGATAAAAGAACTTAAGCCCATTCCCGATGATCGGGGCAGATTAATGGAAATACTTCGAAAAGACGATAGCCTTTTCGAGAAATTTGGCCAAGTTTATTTAACAACAGCCTACCCAGGCGTTGTTAAAGCATGGCATTACCATAAAATACAAACAGATTACTTTACGGTTATACATGGGATGATGAAGATTGTCCTCTATGATGGACGAAAAGATTCTCCAACCTTTGGACAGATAGATGAGTTTATTGCGGGTACGTATAACCCCATCCTGATACAGATACCTCCAATGGTTACACATGGTTTCAAATGTATAAGCGATCACGAGGCTATGGTTATTAATTGTCCCACTGAAGTATACAATTATAATACACCAGATGAATATCGCATAGATCCGCACAGCGGGGAAATACCTTACAATTGGGATAGAAAGGATGGATAATGAAGGGAATTGTTCTAGCGGGTGGACTAGGTTCTCGATTATTGCCTTTGACAAAAATTACGAATAAGCATCTCTTGCCCGTATACAAAGAACCCATGATTTATTATCCAATAAAGGCACTTATCAATGTGGGCATCGAAGATATTATGGTTGTTACAGGGGGGAATCATGCTGGTGAGTTTTTGAGACTGCTCGGAAACGGCAAGCAGTTTGGTTTAAAGCATATCAGTTATACGTACCAAGAAGGAGAAGGGGGTATTGCCGAAGCGCTGGGCTTGGCTGAAGATTTTGCGGATGGCGATAAAATTATTATTATACTCGGCGACAATATCATTGAAAACAATATTATAAGGCAAAAAGAAGCCTTCGAAAGGCAAAAAGAAGGGGCTAAAATCATCCTAAAGAGAGTTCCTCATCCGGAACATTTTGGTGTTCCAGAGCTTATTGGAGATAAGGTTGTGTGTGTTGAAGAAAAGCCCAAGAAACCTAAATCAGAATACGCAGTTATTGGCATCTATATGTACGATTACCGTGTTTTTGATATCATCAAAACCCTTGAACGCTCTGAACGAGGCGAACTCGAAATTACAGATGTAAATAATTATTACATAAGAAATGGGTTAATGACGTACGATACTTTAGACGGCTGGTGGATTGACGCCGGAAGCTCACATGACAATCTTGCGCAGGCGACCCAGTTACTGATAAAGACAGGCGCTAATAAAACGAACTAATACAATTGTGCGTGTAATTGCAGGTAGTGCAAAAGGGATACACCTTAATTCACTGAGAGGAAATAAAACAAGGCCCATACAAGATAGGGTAAAAGAATCTCTATTTAATATACTTTCTGATGTTATTCCAGGAAGTCGCGTTCTAGACATGTATGCCGGTACAGGAGCGATTGGAATAGAGGCATTAAGCCGAGGGGCAGCTTTCTGTGTCTTTGTGGAAAACGACACGGCTGCTATTCAAGTTATTAAAAAGAATCTTGAGGTGACTAAACTTCAAGACAAGGCACAAGTTCTAAAATATGACGTGTTTGAAATTATTTCATATCTTGAGAAAAATGCTATAGAAGTTGATTTAGTCCTCGCCAGTCCACCATACCCTCTTATCGAAAAAAGTTTATATCGAGATAAACTCTTGAGTTTATTTTCGCTTTTATGCAACAAGCACATAATAAAGTCAGAAGGTATAATAATGCTACAACATAGAAAAACAAACCTCGAAATATCCCGGGATATTTCTGATTTGGAATTATTTGATACGCGAAGTTATGGCGATACGCAACTTTCATTTTTTAAATTTACTTTGAAACAAGAGCATCCTCTATGAAAATTTGGGAAGAGCAGGGCAAAATAAAAATTGCAGCGCCTGCAAAGATTAATTTGTTTCTTGAGATATTGGGTAAACGACCGGACGGTTATCATGAAATTGAAACTGTCATGCAGGAAATTAGTCTCTTTGATCACGTTTATATAGAAAATTCTGACAAGGGAATAGAATTCACATGCTCGAATTCTAAACTTCCTATAGGCGAAGATAATCTTGTTTTAAAAGCTGTCCGTTTGTTTCAGAAAGAATCTAAAATTTTTCGAGGGGTAAAAATATATTTAGATAAAAATATACCCATTAGTGCCGGCCTTGGAGGCGGAAGCAGCGATGCTGTGGCTACTTTGCTCGGATTGAATAAATTATGGCAAACTGGATATGATGAAAAAAAATTGATATCGCTGGCTGGGGGATTAGGTTCCGATACGTCTTTTTTTGTTATTGGAAATACAGCTATATGTAGGGGACGCGGAGAGGTGGTTACTCCGTATCCTTTACAGGTAAAATATAATTATATAATAATTTATCCAAGGGTTGAAGTAAGCACCGCAACGGTTTATAAAAATTTTAAAATTAGCTTGACAAAAAATTTAAAGGATGTTAACCTTTTTTTGCAGTTTTTAGCGTCAGGAAGTCCAGAGAAATTGGGGACTTGCCTACACAATCGTTTAGAAGAAGTGGTTTTTAGCCTTTATCCGGCTATTGGAAAAATCAAAGAAGCATTATCAAAGTTTAACTTTTGTGGCACCCTCTTATCGGGAAGCGGTTCAGCCTTATATGGGCTGTGTAGAGGAGAAAATGATTTAAAGGAAATTGAGCAAAAAATAAAGATGCTTAATATCGGTGATGTGTTTGTGGTAACCAACGATTTCTATGATACTGCTAAGTGAACAGGAAAGGGGAAGACAATGAATATTACTGAAGTCCGGGTAAAGTTGACAGAAGCCAAGAAGAACAGACTGCAGGCATTTTGTAGCATTACGATAGATAATGACTTTGTCGTAAGGGATCTGAAGGTTATCGAAGGGCAGAAAGGGGCGTTTGTGGCTATGCCCAGCAGGAAACTCACGGATAGATGTCCAAAATGCGGTGGGAAAAACCACTTAATGGCACAATACTGCAATGATTGCGGTACTAAACTAAACGAAAGGCGCGCGTCTAAAAGTACAGGTAGATTAAAATTACATGCGGATACAGCCCATCCAATAAACTCAACTTGCAGAGAAGAAATACAGGAAAAAGTCCTTGCAGCTTATCAGGAAGAGGTTGAAAAATCTAAGTTGCCTGGTTATAAGCCTCCAAAATATGAAGATATGGAGGAGACGGATTTTAATGATTTAGACGAAGGCTTAGAATCGGAGAAAACCGGTAAGTAAAGTATTCGGTCTAAAATTAGACCTCATTATCATACCAGAGTTTAAATCGTAATCAGGTATTTCCTTGTTTGTTCAAACTTGCGCTCTCCCACAAAAACATACCATTAAAAGGCAATATTATGTAAATAGTATTGCCACTTTTTCAAATTTAACATTTTTTATATTGATTAAAAAGTATTTTTATTTACCGTGAGCACATGATTAAAACAGGTTCACAAATTTTACTGGATGCATTAATAAGAGAAGGGGTGGAATATGTCTTTGGAATCCCTGGCGGTGTCGTTTTGCCTCTGTTTGATGTATTATTCGAGTCTCCTATAAAGTTTATCTTGACTAGACATGAACAGGGTGCGGGTCATGCAGCGGATGGATATGCCAGGGCTACAGGAAGGGTAGGCGTTTGTCTCGTTACATCGGGGCCTGGTGCTACAAACTTGACTACAGCGATTGCAACAGCCTACATGGATTCTATACCTATAGTAGCTATAACAGGACAGGTCAAGACATTTCTTATTGGGAATGACGCCTTTCAAGAAGCCGATATTATTGGGATCACACGTCCTATAACAAAACACAGTTACCTTGTGAAAGATGTTAAAGACCTTACCAGAATCGTAAAAGAGGCGTTTTTTATAGCTAATACTGGAAGGCGGGGTCCTGTGTTAATTGATCTTCCCGTTGATATTACCTTAGAAAAATGTGAGGAAATAATACCAACAGAAGTTGATTTGCCAGGATACAAGCCCAGATATGAGGGCAATATCCGTCAAATCAAAATTGCATCTGAAGTGATTAATAACTCTCAGCGGCCTGTTGTTTATACAGGCGGAGGTATCATCGCCTCTGATAGTTCAAAGGAATTACTTGAGTTGTCGGAAAAGGGAAATCTCCCAGTGACCACGACATTGATGGGGCTTGGCGGTTTTCCCGAGAACCATAAACTATCCCTGGGGATGTTAGGTATGCATGGGACTGTCTACGCAAATCTTGCAGTAACTGAATGCGATCTTTTGGTAGCAATTGGAGCAAGATTTGATGACCGGGTTACTGGAAAGATTGATGAATTTGCCCCCCATGCAAAGATTATTCACATTGACATTGATCCAGCATCCATCAGCAAAACTATTAAAGTAGATGTCCCAGTTGTGGGTGATGCAAAGAGCATTTTACAAGAACTCAATAAACACGTCCATTTTGCTGAAAGAAAAGAATGGTTTGATAAAATCAAGCACTGGAAAGAAGAAAATCCATTATCTTACAACAACAGTGGAAGTGTTATTAAGCCCCAGTACGTAATTGAGCAAATCTGCGATGCGGCTAAAGGCAATGCAATCATTACAACAGAGGTAGGACAAAATCAAATGTGGGCTGCCCAGTATTTTACGTTTACGCAACCGCATACATTTATTTCTTCGGGTGGATTGGGCACAATGGGTTACGGTTTTCCTGCCGCTATCGGGGCTCAATTAGGATGTCCAGATAAAATTGTGGTGGACATTGCAGGTGATGGAAGCATTCAAATGAATATCCAGGAACTCAGCACGGTTGTTCGTTTAAACATTCCTGTAAAAATAGCCATCCTGAATAACGGTTATCTTGGAATGGTACGACAATGGCAGGAATTGTTTTACAATAAACGATACTCCAGTGTCTGTTTGAATGGCAACCCCGATTTTGTTAAGCTGGCGGAGGCATACGGTGCTAAAGGATTTTTGGTTGAGAAAAAAGAAGATGTACGCCCAATCATAGAAAAGGCATTTTCTATAAAAGGGCCGGTCGTTATGGATTTTAAAGTAGATCCAAATGAGAACGTTTTCCCGATGGTGCCTGCAGGACAGGCTATTAATAGAATGATAGGAACCATGGCATAACGGAACTAATTAAAACTATTTTATGTTATTAAAAACAGTTAATAATTCAAAATTTTTGGTAGAAGGCAAATGGGATTAGTTTTAGGTGCGGCAATTACATTAGGTATATTAGGCATGGTCTTTGGGATAGGTCTGGCTATTGCCTCTGATAAGTTTGCGGTTAAAGTCGATCCTCGCATCGACAGTATTAACGAGATACTGCCAGGCGCAAATTGTGGTGCGTGCGGCCAACCTGGCTGTAGCGGCTTTGCTCAGGCTGTAGTAGAAGGCAAGGCGCCTGTAACTGGTTGTACAGTAGGACAATCTGTTGTGGCTAATCTGGTTGCAAATATAATGGGTGTCAAAGTTGAAAACAGGGAACGTTCTATTGCTGTTGTAATGTGCCATGCAAGAGGTGTTAAAAATAAGTTTGATTATAATGGGGTGAAAGACTGCCGCGCAGCACATATTGTTAGCGGAGGTTTTCTGGGCTGCGATTACGGTTGTTTGGGTCTAGGCACCTGTGTCGAAGCCTGTAAATTTGAAGCCATGTATATGGAAAGAGATAACCTTCCCAAAGTAATTGAAGAGCGATGCACGGCTTGCGGAAGGTGTGCTGCTGTTTGTCCTAGGAAACTTATCAGTATATTACCAGAATCAAAAATGGTACATGTGCGTTGCAAATCTCTTGATAAGGGTGCCGTTGCCAAAAAGATTTGTCAAGATTCCTGTATCGCTTGTAAACAGTGCGAAAAGATATGTCCATACGATGCCATCCACGTACAAAACAATCTTGCAGTAATCGATTATAATAAATGTACCTCATGCGGAAAATGTGTCGAGGTTTGTCCGAATCACACAATAATTAACTTTGTCAGCGAGCGGAGTCTTAGAAAGCATACCTTAACTGCGGTATAAATGCATCAAGATCGCTTTTACATACCATACTCCTACAACTTGCTAAATTTGGCTTAGCGGTAGAGAAGCGTATCATATCTTACACGTTAAAAGAGTTAAACTTGGAAATAAAATTACGCTTTTTGACGGTAAAGGTTTTGAATACCTTGCAAATGTTGTTGAAATTTCAAATGATAAATTAAAGGTATTCATTGAGCAATCTAAAGCTGTTGATAGAGAATCGCACGTCGATGTTACCATTGCATTTTCCATCCCAAAAGGGAAACGCGCAACCTTTTTAATTCAAAAATGCGCTGAGTTGGGCATAAAGACATTGATTCCCATCCACTGCAAACGAAGTATTGTCGATATCCTAAACAAATCTGATGTAAAAATAGAAAAGTGGGATACGATCGCAATTGAGGCATCGAAACAGTGCAAGCGAAGCTTTGTCACTAAAATAGAAGATGCGATGCTACTGAACGACTTAATGAAGACTGTCTGTGACTACGATCTCCCGCTCATCGCATGCACAGAATCTCACACGAAAACATTAAAAAATGTTCTGGATGAGCACGCATCGGCTAAAAAGATTATTTGCCTCATTGGCACTGAAGGTGGTTTTACTAATAGTGAGGCTGGAATGGCGGGGAAAGCGGGCTGCATGCCGGTAAGCGTTGGTCTTTCAATATTGAGGATTGAGACAGCCGCAGTTGCAATTCCTCCATACTACTCTATGCTTATTCTTTAGGAGCGTAGTATAAATTCAAATTGGCTCTGAGACTTCAACAATACATCTGTTTAAACAACCTGCTTAAATGCTAACCATCCTGCCAATAATCCTGAAAATTACAAGAATCATACCGATAGAAAAGAAGAATATCGTCACGAAGGTTAATGGAATGCCGGGATTATTTTTAACGCTGACAAGGACGCTTGGCATGGATTTAATATCTGCAAAAACAATTTTTGAACCATGAATCTCCTTCGCATTACTTTCCCCGATAGGTAAAAAGGTTTGTTGTGTCTGATTATTTTCCGTAGTGGAAATTAATTTTACTACGGGGTAGCGATACTGCGGAGGCATATATAAATCGACAACACGCATTTGCGCGTCATTTGCACTAAACGTTTCGTCGATCTTCAAATTACACGTGCGATCGCCTACCTTGAGAACAACACTTGATGCAATCCAGCCGTAATCCCGCATGAGGACCTCGATGATTCCATGTTGTAGAAGAACAGGATTGTTGTATCCAATGGTGTCCGAAAATACAATTCCATCCTTTCTGACGGAAACAAATGCCTCTATTTTTCTAGGCATTCCGTTTGGGTAAGCGCTTGTTTTAAGGTCATCAACCTTCATTTCGATACCACCCAGATCTGTCCACTCATCTGAGACGGATACCGGTGGTTCAGTCGATGAGTAAACTCCTCCTATAAGGTGTGCAATCAGAGTGATTACGAACCCAATATGTACAATAGATGCCCCATAGAGGGGTATCTTTTTTACGCCGCTTTTTGCCTTTTTAATAATTGAATCTAAGGTGCACAAAAAGGCATTGATGCCGTAGAGGATGCAAGCCAAAAATAGTAAATAAAACCAACTATGGGTTGGTTTCTTATGAGTGAAAAAAAAGGAAATATCTTCTCCGGAAAGTCCTGTATACTGGTCGGGTTGGAAGTTCATAACGAGACTACCAATAATAAGCAATCCTGTAACCGTAAATCCAACAAGGACGCCTAGTTTTTGCGATTTAAATATAGTATAAATTTTTCTCACTTTAAGATATCCTGTGCCCCCTAAAAATGGGAATTTAGAGGGATTTTGTTACCTAAAGCTGTGGGAACTGCCGATAAGGAAACTGGTGCCCACGTATGTCATTAAAAGTATTAAAAACCCTAAAATAGCTAAGGGTGGTTTAAATCGTTTAGCCTCCTGCCAATAATCCAAGTGAAGACAAGTTGCATAAAAAAACCATATAATGACAGACCAGACCACCTTGGCATCCCAGAGGAAATAAGCCCCCCATGCAACATATCCCCAGAATCCCCCGAAGATCATCGAGATAGAAAAGACAATAAAACCATACTGAAAGCCCGAATCAATAATTTTGTCGTACGTTTTTTTCTCTTCTGTTATAAAATAGCGTGCAACTGCTGCAGATGTTGCACTAACCCAGAGGGCATAACAAAAGAAGGACGATGGGACGTGTAGTATATACCAGATGGTAAGCATTAAGGGCGGGGCGTAGTTTAATCCTTTTGGGAAAATAGCCGCTGCTGCGAAGAAGGCATAACCAACGCCGAATAAGAACATGCGATAGATATGACTTTCCGCTTTGGCATAAATGAGCAATATAATGAATGTAGCGGCGGCGAAGGCATTAAAGGATTCAAATTTATTGGTTAGAGGAAAATATTCTATCGATATGCCACGTAACGTGATGGTTGTAACGTGAAGAACTACAATCCCCAATAAAATAGGGAATCGCAAGTTCCATCGTGTGAATCCAAGAAGCCAATATGTCGAATAAGCACCTAAACATATCCAATATAAAATTATGGATATTTGATTGAGAGATTGGGCTGTATCCATGTATTATAAGGTAATCTCAATCTTTGCCTTTTCCCTCAGGTCTTTAACAAGATTATTCATTTCGATTCCAACTAAGTCGGTGCGTACCTTGTCTTTTACTTCGCTGAAGCTAACGTCTTTGGCAGGCGCGTGAGCCGTAACCTTGATTAGGTGGTATCCAAATTCTGTCTTGACAGGTTCACTAACCTTGCCCACTTCGGTAGCAAATGCTGTATTGGCAAAGGCATCTACCATAACGCCGTGCTTCGGAAATGAGCCTAATTCTCCGCCAGTTTTTCCCGTTGGACAGTCGGAATATTTCCTTGCCAGTTCAGCAAAATCTGCTCCCTCATCAATTTCCTTTTTAATAGCATCGATTTTTGCCTTTGCCCCGTCAAGTTCTTCTTGCGTTTTCATTTTTTTTGTTTCAACCAGTATGTGGCTTGCCGTAACGGTTTCGCCGCTAAAGGTGCTAATGTTCTTGATAAAATATTCTTCTGTTTTTTTGTCATCAACATCTTTGGATACGTAATTTTCGATTGCTGCAGACATGTTGATTGCGGTTTTTAACTCTTCGATATTACTCCCTTGAAATTCCAAAAACTGCTCCAATGTTTTGTCTTTAGTTGCAGGGTTATTTTTGATGTTATCCCGCATCTTGGCAATTTCTTTTTCCACGACTTCATTGGGAACGCTTAACTTTTTTTCTAGAACAAATTGTCTTAACAAAGATTGGGTAACAAGCTGCTCGGTAATTTGCTGTTCCATCGAAGATATTGCAGCAGGGTTTACGTGACTTCTGAACCGGCTCAGGATTTTGTCCAGATCTTTGCGGAGAATTTTTTCGTCATTAACCGTTGCAATTACTTTATGGGGATTGACCTTTTCCTTCTTGCCATGGGTGCCCATGCCATGTCCGCTACCTTCCGTTGCCATTCCTGCCCCATGCATTTTTTCCTTTTCTTCTTGATTGAAGTTCATATTTTTGTGTATTTTTGCAAAGTCCTGTTCGGCAGTTTGGCTGCTTAATTGTGGATTACCATGTTCGCCTTTCTGACAGCCTAAAAAAGACACTGCAAATAAACTTGAAAAAAACATGAAAATAGTAATTCTTTTTATCATAACTACTCCTTAATAGATAATGATGGTTTTACTAGACTAGCAAAAAACTTTGCCTAGAGAGAGGTGTCTGCGGTATGCTTTCTTCCATAATACTCAGTGATAAGCTTTAGGAGGTCTTCTTCTTTCAGGTTTGAAATGTAGTCTAATGCAATATCAATTAAAAGATTCACGGAAAGACGTGGATTCCTTGCGGCAATCCGCTTTAGCGCCTCATAAATTTCAGGACTAATGTCCGCTATAGCTGTTTTTGGTTTAAACATACAATATTTTGAGAGTTTAATATTATTCATGTGGTTTTAAACAAAATAGAAACTGAATAGGTTCCTTAATTTGCAAAATTCATCAAATTAAGAGTGAAGAACATGAACCAACAAAATATGCACACCCAAATGGGCGAGGTGGGAGTCGAACCCACACAACCTTTTACGGTCAAAGGATTTTAAGTCCTTCGTGTCTGCCATTCCACCACTCGCCCGATTGTTTATTGGTGATAATTCAGCCACGAATGTACACGAATAAGAAGGAAAAGTAATTAAATTGTATCAAAATTATTTTCCTTTTACCGCGATTGAAATTTATATGCCTTCGTGAAAATTCGTGTTTATTTGTGGCTCAATTAAAAAGAGGCGGCACTGGGATTCGAACCCAGGATAACGGTTTTGCAAACCGTGGCCTTAGTCCACTTGGCGATGCCGCCGGCTTTATTTATCAATGAGACACTTTATAATACCATCAAGAAAAATCTAAGGCAAGAAGTTTTTCAAAGTCTCTTGAGGGCAAGGTTTATTTTGTATTGTGATTTTCCAATGTGAAATAATAGGGAAAATCGCTTAAACTCCGTTTTAATGGCAAAGCACAAAAAGTATGCAAACAAAAAGACACGTTGGCATGATAGGTATAATTTCACGCTTACAAGGATTTGCTTAAGATTTGCTTTTAAAATCAGTCAATATCCTTGAGTTGGTTAGACCAAATGCACATTTTCTCTTCTCAGTTTTTTGTTGTCCACACGAAGTAGTTGTTAATCTCTTACCGCATTCTTCCCTTCTTGAGATAAGTATCCTATCTTTTGATAAAGTAAACAAATATTGTATAAGTGCATCCAGTTCTCTATCAGTAAACTTACCTTCAAAAGCAGGCATCTTGTTCCGTGCGCCATAAAATTTTAAATCTGCCGGATTCTTAATAAACTCTTTTAGCCATGTTTCTGATAAATATCCCGTCAGGTTTGGAGCAACCTTTTTTGCCTCTTTGTCGCCAAAGGGGTGGCAAATTGCGCAATTTCCCTTTAAAACCAGTTCCTTTCCCCTATCCAGTCTATCGGTATTCATGTTGAGCAAATTACCTGATTGACTCAACAAAAATTCGGCCATATCCAGCAGCGATTCATCGGGGAGTTTTACGGGCGGCATGGCTCCCGATTCCTTAAAATATTTTGCGTCCTTGGGATTTTTTAGCAGTTCCGATACCCATTCTCTCGCCCCGAAATTGGTAAAGTCTGATGCCGTTTCACCTCCCTCTCCTCTCAACATGTGGCAGCCATTACAGCTTTCTTTGAAAATTTTTTCTCCAAGGCGCACAGGGTCGGCAAGAAAGATAGACATTCCACCTGCGGGAGGAACGCCCTTTGCCGCTAATTTCATAGCCCTGGCTGCCTGTTTCTCTGAATCCTCTTTTTGGTGTTGAATATGCACATCATGGCTATCGTGAATTATAGCTACGGCTGTTAAAGCAACAACCCCTACTAATCCAGAAAATATAGCGCAAAAAACCGGTACTCTTTTCGACGGATATCTTGATGCATTTCTGTCAATGAATGGTAACACAAATAAAAATATCATAGCCAGCGTGGGAATAATGACGGTGCCCACGATTAAAAATTTACCCTGACAATATTTTAAGAGCTGAAATAAGGATAGAAAATACCACTCAGGTCTGGCGAGAAAGTTAGAGGCAGGATCCGCTGGAGCCAATAGCTCTGCGCCTTTATTCCAAAAGACCCATCCGGCAAGTATTGCATACATTCCTATGGCAAACACAATATCCTTAAACATCTGATCAGGCCAGAATGGATCAACGCGATTGTGTAGTATTTCCTCCTTCATTTTCCAATAAGGAGTTACGCCGTGTTTACGGAAGAGCGCTATATGAATAAAAAGAAAAAAAAGAAGCGAAAGTGGCAACAAAAATACATGAATGGAATAAAAGCGAGTCAGCGTAAAATTCCCGTAATCAGAACCACCCTGAGTTAATATTTTAATGTAATTGCCAATTACAGGAATAGTTTCAATGATATTCGTAGCGACTTGCGTGGCCCAATACCCCTTCTGATCCCAAGGCAGGAGATAGCCCGTTAAGCCAAAGCCCAGCAGGAATAGAAGGAGTATCACGCCAGAAATCCAATTGAGTTCTCGCGGTTTTTTATATGCGCCAAAAATGAAGACCTGAAACATATGCACGACGGCCAAGATAATCATGGCGCTTGATCCAAAATGGTGTAAGCCGCGTATAAACCAACCAAACGAAGTTTTTTCCTGGAGGTAGTACACGCTTCCCCATGCGGTAGTCGATGAAGGTGAGTAGTAGGCAGTCATGACGATTCCGGTAACTGCCTGGAGAATGAGGAGGAATACAAGACCGCTTCCAAAAATATATGACCATTTCGCGCCGCCATGTACCGGTTCGTCCAATGCTATTTTCAAAAAATTATTTAGTCCGGTTCTATCTTCTATCCATTCACGTAATTTATTTGCCATAGATCTAAGTTAATTCCAAAAAACACCTTCAAATTATATTTTTATATTGCTCGTTTATAACTCACAAAGATATTGTTGTTTTCAACCTTTGTCTCAAAACTATAAAGATCGCGCGGTGCAGGTCCTGAAATTTTCTTACCATTAACATCAAAGACGCCTTCGTGGCAGGGACACAAGAACTGATTTACATCCGCCCCCCAATCGATACCGCACCCAAGGTGCGGACAGTTTGTGGAAAATACGTTCAGCGAATTATCTCCCCGTCTAACCACCCATACAGACCCTATAACCAGCCCTTCAAAAATGTTCCATGCATCCATTTTTGAAGAGGTAACGGTCATCTTTTTGGGAATTCCGATAGGGAAATCATCCATCTTACCTATATGAATGAAATCCTCGGTCCCGTATACCGTTTCTTTCATCCAAGGGTGTATTGCCAAGCCTACTAACGGTACCGCAATACCTGCAGCTAGGGTGACTCCCAGGGCGTGCGATGCAATTTTTAGAAATTTTCTTCTACTATTTTCTATATTTTCCACTTTTTACCTCGTTTTCACTCCTATAACGTTGGTTTATGCTGAATCCTTTGTATCATTTCCAAGAAATATACAGTTACAATCATTATTCAATGTGTGCTGTCATGACTAGAAATCGGGATTTTATAGTTTCTTAACCCAAAAATAAAGTCAATTTTCAAAAATCATCCAAATGAAATTGTACTTTACCACAGCTTAGCTCAAGGCTAAATCAAAGGAGATATCAACCTCGTTTTTTACCTTTAGAGTCCCTAATAAAGCCTTGTAAGATTTTATGCCAAAGTCTTTTTGAGAGATGGTAACCTTTCCTTTCAAATCTTTTCCATTGGTAGTTGTCACATCAAACTCTATGGGTCGCATAACCCCGTGCAGGGTTAACTCTCCCTTTACGTGATAAATGTTTCCGTTTCCCTGAATACTCGTAGAGCGGAAATTAACGGTGGGATATTTATGGGGATGCAGCACATCTTTGACAGTAGCTTCTTCAATGTCTGTTTTATCTTTTTCTTTTAACGTCTCAGGCTGACGTTGTCCGTCTTTCATAGCGCATATCACCTTTAATGAATTTGCCTGAATCTCTGCTTCTACGCTTGTCGAACTGGGACTCGTAGCTGGAACGCTAAGGTTAACGGTGAAATTGGTTGCTTCAATTAGTAGGTCGTGCGCAACTGCACTAAGGGATCCTTCTTTAAACGTATAGATAAATAACTTTCCCGAACTCGCAGTTAATTTGTAAGTACCGGGTTTTAAAGCCATCGCTTTCTCCTGTTGCCTTAGTTTTTCCAATACAAGTTTAAGCAGCATTTCTTCATCCTCCTTACTTGCTGCGAGGAATGCCATACCGATTATATTTTTTTCTACTAAACAAGCTGTATAGCGTGGTGTTTTGTCTTGAAAAGTTTGAATCATTCCAGACACAGATTCTTTTTCACTCCAAGTGCGCCATAATTTTACAATATCGCTAAAGGCGAGCCTTGCAGCATTGTTATCAGGGTACTTTATAAGCATAAGCTTCAAAGAATTTGCATTGTCTTTGAGTCTATATTCTGCGATGACTGCATCGGTTTTTTCGCTTAAGTGAAACACATTTTCTTCAATGAAGTTTTCAGAAATATATATACTATCAAGAATAATCTTTTTATGGAAGAATACAGGACTTTCCTTGATGAGATATTGTTGTGGTAGGTAAGACATGATGGATGGCTGAGATGCCTTCTTATAGGGCATTAGATCGATAATGGATTTGCCTACAAAGGTAATCTCATCAGGTAAGACACCTCCCTCTTTTGGCTCAATTCTTATAAAATACGTGGCATTCCAGAGACAGAGATAGTTATTAAATAGCGCGCTTCCATTACCAAGATTTATTTCTGTACCTGCCCGATCTTTGCTGAAAATCCCAAATGCATCTTCTGGACAGCCGAATTCCCAGATATCTATAAGTATCCTTTTGCCTGTTTCTTTTAGATATTCAGCATGGGCGACTCGAATGAAAGAATACGATAAATAGGGTTCTGCGCCTCCATCGATGTATTCATAGAGTTTCTCCTTTCCCTCGTAAATATTGGGTACAATAACTCTTCTCCATTCCCCTATCGTTTCAGGAAGAAAGTTATTGACCAATAAATCTTTCTGAAGCTTTATTTTTGTCTGAGGCTGTATTCCTTCCACGACAATTGCGGAAGTCCCCAAAACAGGGCACACCTTTTCACAAAAACCGCAGCCGATGCAAACGTCCTCTCGTACAAAGGGTCTGCGGATCTCTCGCAGCTGAGCATCAACATAGGTATTAAAGTGGATGGCCTTTGTGGGCACAGGGCACACCTCCTCACATACGCCGCAATTGAAGTCCTGCCATTTTTTCTCTAATTCTGGAAGCCGTGCGTAGCCCACCCAGGGAATGCACCGATTATGATCTATTCGTGCCTTTCCCAGCGCAACTTCTCGTTTTTCTTCCAGGTCTAAACGCCTGATTGCCCCCGATGGGCAGACACGTGTACAAAGCACACAACCATAATCGCAATACCCCAGTCTGGGGATAAGTTTTGGTGTCCACAAACCTTCGATGCCAGCCTCCATTAACGTAGGATGCAGTCCATTGGTTTTACAGACCTTCATACACTCGCCGCAACGTATACAAAGCGCAAGGAATTCCTCTTCATCCACAGCGCCTGGCGGCCGGATAATAGAGGCTTTTCCCTTGTTGATACTCTTCGCGTAGTTTAATTTTAGCAAAGACGCCACAGCGGCGCTGGTTAAGCCGCTTATGATAAATGCCCTCTTGGAAAGGTCTATAGAATATCTCTGATCAACAGGTTGCTTCGTTCTGAAGGTAATGCTGTTTTCCGGACATACCTTTTGGCAGGTCATGCATAAGATACACTCACCTTCCTTTGTACTCCTGCCATCATTTCCAATTGCGCCCATGCCGCAGTTTTCAACACAGAGACCACAGCTTGTGCATGAGGATGAAACACTCCTCTTGAATAATGCCCAGTCTGAAAAGAGCGCAAAAATTGCCCCCATGGGACATATATTCCTGCACCAATAACGTCTGAATACCATGCCAAAGGCAATCAGCGAAACGAACACAAACAAAAGGATTCCATGCGCCCTGAAAAACGGCGCATGATAGGCAAAAAGTATGCTGTGTATGAATTTTTGAATTAAGACAAAAAAATATCCTATAAAGGGGATGGCGCTGAAATAACCAAAAAAGCAATTGATAAGATGTATAAGGTAGGGGTGGATGCTCACAGTATATGCGCTGGTTGCAATCGAGAGAGGGTCAAACCATCCAACATACTGCTGGCTAAACAGTAAACTCAATAGAAGGAATGTGAGGAGATAATATTTTAACTTGCGGCCATCGTAAATATTTTTGTGAGATCTCATTCTGAAACCCGTAAAGAAGCGGTCGGTAATATCTATGGTTGTTCCGAGCGGGCAAACCCATGCACAAAAAAAACGCCCAAAGGGGATCGTAAGAAGGAGTATTACAATTGCAGGCCAATATTTTGAGATAAAAGTCTTTGCTGCCATCATAGCCCCGATAGCAGAAAGGGGACTCATCCGGAGGAATATATTGGCTGAAAAATCTCTTTCTGTGAGTGGGTCTAAAAAGAGGAGTAGGTAAATAAAGATAGAGAAAGAAAGGTATTGAACTACCCTCCGTGCATAATAAAACCAATCATTTTTGTTACATTTGTCTTGCATAATGCTAGTAAAGATTTTGCCACGAATTTACACAAATAAGCACGAATGAAGATAAGAAAATTATAAAAATTATTTAAATATAAAGACGTAGGGGCGCGCCGTGCCTCCGCCGTTATGTTTGATTATTTCCCCTTTTTTCTTTTTTTATATTCGAATAAATTCGTGTTTATTCGTGGCTAGTGTTTATTCAAGTTATACGTGTATTTCTTCAAAACCTTTTAAACGATAATCAATCTCCCCCAATCCCTGCTCACGGGATTCCCTGATATAGCCTACCTCTTTAGGCTGCATACCAAACAAGGTGGCGCCATATGCGTCCGCAGCAACGGGGTCTGTACTCACAATAATCCGCCTTGCATGTTCCGTAGAATTATCAACGTCATCCAGTCTCCCACCCGTAGGCCCATGATTTTTCAGAATTCTGAAGGCATCAAGAACCGTAAGGTCTATTTTGACGAATTTATTGAGATCGGCAATCTTTGGGTGTATATCGGTATGCAGGCTTCCACGGTCACCGCCGATCATACCAAAAACGTTTTTGAGTCCCATAGAAAGCCGTGATGTGCCGTGTTGTTTTGCAATGGGGACATTAATAAGCACGTCCACCTCATTAGCATATACCATTTCTTCATAAAAAGACCAGGATTTCAAGACCTTGCCATCAGCAATTGTAAAGTCTCTAAAACGGCTTTTATCAATATATGACACCTCAGCGCCAGCCTGCCGTGCAGTCGTGGCAATACCGCTGTTTTCGTAAGATGTCTCTGGGTTTGCAGAACAGGTGTGATCCATGACCTTTACACGACTTGCCCCTGCCTCCAGACACAATTCCACAAGCGCCGCTACTACAAAAGGGTTGGTATTGGCGGCAAATTCAGGCTTTTGATTCCATGCAATATTGGGTTTGATGATGACCCTGTCGCCTTTGGAAATAAGTTTATCCATACCGCCCAGGGCATTCAAGGCGCACCGTACCATCTCCTTTATGATTGTGGGCTCATCGAGAGTATCAGAAACATTTCCGTGAGCGACGACCAGCCCTGGTTTCAACTGGTGTTCCTTGAGTTTTTTTATGGCCTGTTTTCGTTTGAGGGTGCCTAAATACGATAAACCATAAATACCCGTACCCACAGCAATGCCCGTCTTGAGAAAAGTTCTTCGTGAGATTTTGTTGTCCATGACATAATTTTAAATATATAAACAGTTCTTTTCAACAAAAGAAATTATTCTCTTTTTTATACTTTATAATTTTGCTTTACTTTCGTATAATTTTTGACTATTGGAAATCAACTTTTTGCCTACTATAATTTGTGTCGGAGGCATTTAGAATTCATGCTTGATATAAGTTTCATCAGAAATAATCCTGACAAAGTAAAACAGGCAATAGCCAATAAACACGAAAATGCTGCTAACGTTGACCAGATTTTGGAAATTGATACGCAGCGCAGGTCTATGATTCACGCCTGCGAACAGTTAAAAAGCAAGCGCAACGAGAAATCAAAAGAGGTCGGCGAGTTAAAAAAGAAGGGACAGGACGCCTCCGACATCATTGAAGAAACAAAAAAAATTGGCGATGATATAAAATCATTTGAGGAAAAACTTAATGGGCTGGAGCCTCAGATAAATAATTTACTGCTTCGCATCCCCAATATTCCTGCGGCAGACGTCCCAATCGGTAAGGATGAAAAAGACAATGTCGTTGTCAAGTCGTGGGGACAGCGAAAGACGTTTGATTTTACCCCTCTCCCACACTGGGAACTGGGGCGCATCTTAAACATCCTAGACCTCGAAAGGTCGTCCAAGATAACTGGTTCGGGTTTTATATTATTAAAAGGTCTTGGCGCAAAATTGGAACGCGCCTTAATTTCTTTTATGTTGGACATCCACACCAGCGAACACGGCTATACAGAATTGTTACCGCCATTCCTCGTAAACCGCGCATCCATGACAGGCACGGGGCAATTGCCGAAGTTAGAAGAGGACATGTACCGAACGGCTGTAGATGACCTGTTCCTCGTCCCCACGGCAGAGGTGCCTGTGACCAATATCCATCGCGATGAGATTCTTTCTTACAAAGGCCTTCCCCTTTACTATACAGCCTACACCCCTTGTTTTCGGCGCGAAGCTGGCTCGTATGGCAAAGATACCAGGGGCATTATCCGGGTTCACCAATTCAATAAGGTGGAATTGGTTAAGCTGGTAAGACCTGAAACTTCTTATAACGAACTGGAGTCATTACTTAGCGATGCGGAAAGGGTACTCCAGCTCCTTGGCCTTGAATACAGGGTGGCAAAGTTGTGCACGGGCGATATGAGTTTTGCGGCGGCAAAGTGTTATGATATTGAGGTCTGGGCGCCCGGAACAAATAAATTTCTGGAGGTTTCATCCTGCAGCAATTTTGAAGATTTCCAGGCAAGGCGCATTAACATACGTTTCCGGGATGAGGACGGCAAACTGCGGTTTGTGCATACCTTGAATGGCTCTGGACTTGCTTTGCCGCGCACAGTTATTGCGCTTCTTGAGACTTACCAGCAAAAGGACGGATCCATCATAATTCCGGATGTCCTTCAGCCTTATATGGGCGGAATCAAGGTTATTACCAAGTAGAGACAGGTTTTAAACCTGTCTCTACAACAATTATTTTATGGAATAACTCTTCCCAAACAATTCGAGGCTAAACCAATTTCCTTCCGAGCCGATTGATAATCTCCCTTTCCCGGTAATGAGCAAGAACAACACAAGCAAAGGGAATAGTATGGGAAGCGCAATAAAAAAGATGAATAGGGTTACAAAGACGACAGGCACAGATGAGACCAACACGACTGCCAACAGGGGGAAGATGAGCATGCATATAACAACAAGAATGCAGAAGGCGAACACCAGCACAGGAGGCAAGACCATAATCGATATGGCACTCCAAAATCCCTTTCTGAAAAAACCAGAAACCTTTTTTCCATACAAGATTACTCCGCTACTCATATCTTCTGGGGCTATTTCGGGGATTCCGACCTCAGGCGATTGCTCAGAAACGGAAGAAGCCTCGCTTGCTGATGTTTCTGTTATCTCTTCTTTCTGAAAATCATCTTCAGATTCTTTTGCCTTTTTCTTTCTTTTCCAGATTGCCATGTTAAAAGTTGTCTCATCCTCTAAAATTATGGGTCTTCACATAAACTTGCAATTGCCTGCGCAGCTATGGCCTCGCCGCGACCAACGGCATCTACACCTTCCATCGTTGTTGCTTTGATGTTTACCCTGCCAGCATCTACATCAAGCCATTCTGCAATGTTCTTCTTCATCTCTAATTTTTTGGAACCGATTTTAGGTTTCTGGGCAAGGATTATTACGTCCACATTGTTGACCGTGCAGCGCCTTTCTCTCACAAGGGCAACGGTTTTTAAAAGGAGGTGCTTGCTGGAGATACCTTTCCACTTTGGGTCGGTGTCCGGGAAATGTTCTCCAATATCGCCAAGGGCTGCTGCTCCAAGCAAGGCGTCACATACGGCATGAAGCACGACATCCGCATCAGAGTGGCCGAGTAAACCTAAGGGATAATCAAATTCAACCCCGCCCAACACAAGCTTACGGTTTTCGACAAGTTTATGAATATCGTAGCCAATCCCAAAGAGCATGTTGTTTGTCTTACTATTTACCACCAGCTTCTTGTTCTAATGCCGACAACCTATTTTGTGCCTTTCTGCGCCACTTTGCGTCAGGACTGTACAAGGCTGCTTGTTTGTAAATTGCCTTGGCTTTATTAGGATCGGCCAGCATTTTGTCATACATTTCGGCGGCCCTCAATAGCGCAGGCTGCTTAATGACGGGATTTAACTGATAGCTTTTCATGTAATAGCTTGCGGCGCTTTCGTAATCACTAAAGTAACCGCTGGCGTATATCTCTGCAATTTCAAAGGCAGCATCACCCACTTTATCACTGTCCGGGTATTCTTGGATAAGTTTTTCTAAGCGCTTAATGGCTATAACACGGTTTTCCTTACTGAACGCCTTTTTGTACATCAGGGCGTCTTTAAATAAAATGTTGGCATCCTCAATATCGCGTAATTTCACTCCTATCCGCACATTCCCCAATCCTTCATCAGTATACAACGGCTGGGGCACTTTCTCCAATTCGTCTAATTCTCTGCGTGCTTTCTGGAGTCGTAGTTGATTGCCGGTGTTTTGATAATATTGTTTTAATTCGTTGAGTGCCTTTCGATAGTTTCCCCGGGAAACGGTTACAGCGTGAATCAACTGTTCTTCTTGCGTCTTTAATTCGTCGATAGAAAATTTTGTTTTACATACGACACAATATTTCTCATTTTCATCGATTTGGTCAAAACAATTCAAACAATAGTTTGCTGCAAATACCGAATAGGAAACTAACACGAGACAAGCCATTACCAAAAAACTTCTTATTATTCGCATAGATTTTCTCCTTAGCTTAAACCGCTTTTCCGCATAAGGCTCTTTACATTTTCTAATAATGAGTTCACTTCTGATACCTGCCTTACCATTTCCTCCCTTTCCGTCCAACGGAGGTCGCGATATGATGAAATGTTATTGCTAATATCTTCGATTACACGATCAATGGCCTTGTCAATTTCGAACTTCATAAACTCGACAAATCGTTCGCAAATTGCATCGGTCCGTTTTATAAATTCATTGCGAAACGTCTTCCGCTTTTGAGGAAAGATGGCAAGTCCAACAGCTGCCAATGCCACAGAAATTCCAATAATAACTGGAGGGGGTACGATAAATGAAAACATCATTGTAATCCCGACTCCGATGCCAATGGCGAATGTCTCCGTTACCAAAAAACTAATAAACCCGCCCTGAACCGAACTGTTTAATCTTTCCGATTCCCGTTCGATGTCTAATTCTCTGAACTCTTTAGAGCGTGACTTCAAGGCTACCTCGATATCATGTCTCCGATCGTCATAGTGACGGTCGGCGTGTCCGTCAAGGATACTTCCAACCCTACGGTCGTATCCCACTTCCTTCTCGATGTGATCTCTCGCCAGATCCCATAGAGAACGGTTGTTTCTCGCCACATAATCCACCACATCATCAATAATCCGATCAAGATCAGTTTGTGGATTTAAAAGTCCATACACTTCCCTTTTAAATCGTTCCTCAATCTTTTCCCGTCCAACCTTGGAGAGAATGACTGATTTTATCGTAACATATGAGTTCAAAAAATTATCTAATTTTTCTTTTAATCGCGAGAACACAAGCTTAATTTCGTCTTTATATTTTACCGTGTACTCCCGCATATCCTGCTTTTTGTTCTTAATACGAGTTTCGAATCGTTCAATACTTTTAATATCGGTATTACACTTATTTACTTTTTCACTCAGATTCTGCTGGAGATCTGTGAACACATTAAATAAATATTTCAAAGGGCTAACCAGCTTAAAATCAATCTTAGTGTCCAGATCAAGTTTTTCAAATATAAAGGCCTCGACTTCTGCGATTCTACTTTTTTCAAGCAGCTCCTGGCTTCCCTCGACCTTTGCCTTGTAAGCCTCCTTTGCAGAGACTGATAGTATCTTAGGCTCAAAGCCCAGCAACCGATAACAATTCTTTTCCAGAAAGACCAAAATTTCATTAAGCTCTTCGGTGGTCTTCAGGTCTATCTTGTTGAGTATAAACAGCACTTTTCGTCCCCATTTACCCTTCAAGAATTGTAGAAACTGCCGTTCACTTTCTGTAAATGGATGGTCTGCAGAGGTAACAAAGAGGACGAGTTCCGCCCGATGAACGAAGCTTTCTGTTAATGCGGAGTGTTCTATAATGATTGAGTTTGTGCCCGGGGTGTCGACGAGGGTCACATCTTTCAACGCTTCCATAGGATAGGTTGCCTGGCACAGGTGATCCCCGACCTCCTTGATTTCAACCTTATCGCCATGCATCAACAAGGTAATTCGATTGGTCGTGGGTGTCGGCCCTTCCGGAAGGACACGTTCGCCGCACAGGGCATTAATAAAACTGGACTTGCCTGAGTTGTATTCGCCTGCTACTAAAAGATAAAAAGGCTCCTCCAACTGGGAACGCATTTCTACAACCTTTTTTTCCATATCCGAAGTGCCGATTCGTTCAAAAAACTTTTTTGAGTTATCGAGGAGATTTATCACCTCAGGATAAATGTCTCTATGCTTTGCTTGTGTTGTTATATTTAACATAAATCAAACTAACTCATGTGGAATTATCTTAAACGACCTTTTAAAATAGCGATGCGGTGATGTTACCAGTTTTTGAAAGGTAAGTCAATTTTTTCTTTTTTAGAAACTAAAGGCGATAGCTTCGATTTCTACTCCGACATCCTTGGGTAATCTTGCGGCCTGAATGGCCGCCCTTGCCGGTGGTTTATGTTGAAAAAACTCTTTATAGACATCATTAATTGCTGCATAATCATTCAGGTCTTTCATAAAAACGGTTGTCTTTACAACATTGTCCATAGATGAGTTTGCTGCTTCCAGGATGCGCTTAAGATTCTCCAATACCTGCCGTGTCTGAAGTTTAATATCCCCTTGTGCCAATTCTCCTGTTGTGGGTATTATGGGGATTTGTCCCGATACGAATACAAGATTGCCTAGTTTGATTGCCTGAGAATATGGACCGATTGCAGCAGGAGCAGTATTTGTTGAAATAACTAATTTTTCCATTTCATCCTCCAACAGGTATCGAGTTACTAATTCGTTAAGGAAAAGTGAATTAATCAAGAAATAATAATAAACGGCACAAGCATAATCTTGCGATGAATTTCGCATCAATCTAACAGATGCCATGGGGATTATCAAGGGCATAGCAAATGCACCTTGAAAGTTTTGACCCAGGGTGTTCAAAAAATTGAAAGTTAGTTTTGATTTCAAAGATATTTTTTGTATAATGCGCCAGAAAGAAATTTTTATCTAAAACAAAACAGCATACTTATGGAAATAAAGCTAAATCAGCAGTCTGCAGGAAGGTTGACAAGAGACGACATCCCTTTTCTTATGGGGTTGTTTTTTTTAGGCCTTTTTTTGTCCTTGTTTTATACTTGGGCTATGCCTCTCATTGATCCTGACGAGCCTCGTTACGCCGTGACGGCGCGCGACATGGTGCTTAACGGCAATTGGATTGTGCCGCATTTTAATGGCGTTCCGCGTATCAATAAACCTCCGCTCTTTTATTGGGTTATTGCCATTTCCTATAAAATTTTTGGGATAAACGAGTTCGGCGCGCGGCTACCCTCTGCCCTAGCAGCCATAGGTACAGCGATGATTACCTATTTATGGGGGAAAAGAATCTGGGGATGCAAAAATGGATTTTGGGCGGGTGTGGTATTGATAGCCAGTCCTCTCTTCTTTCTCATTTCTCGGCTCTGTATTACCGATATGCTACTGACCTTTTTTGTCAGCGCCAGCTTTTATCTTTTCTTTATCGAGTATACGGAAACCAACAAGAGCAATAAGAGAAGGTTATTCCTTTACTTTTTATTGGGGATGGTCTTTCTTGTAAAGGGACATGTAGGAATCATATTATTTGTCCTGGTAACGATAGGCTTTCTTTTATGGATACGCGACTTCCAATATCTCAGAAGGCTTTGGTATTTCCCAGGATTCTTGCTCTTCCTAGCTATTATTTGCGCATGGGGCATTCCCTTCCTGGTATCTTTAGGCGCAGAACAAATCTCTACTTTGCTTTATCAGGAAACGTTCGGGCAATTTGTTGGCAGTTTTTCCCATCCAGAACCCTTTTACTATTTCCTGCCAGTATTTATGATAGGATTCTTTCCTTGGTCGGCGTTTGCATTTATTACCTTTGTGTATGTTTTCAAGAAAAGAAAATCTATGCCTATAGAAGAGAAAAAACAAGTATACTTTTTCTGCTCTTGGACTATCATTACGGTAATCTTTTTTTCCATTTCTCACTCTAAATTGATGACCTATATACTTCCTATTTCCCCCGCTATGGCATTATTGACTATTTTGCTTTCTCGATGGGAAACAGAGGGTAAATTCGGGAAAGGATTTATAGGATTATTATGGGTTATGTTAGTCGTGTCTATGTCGATTCCAATTGTGCTGATACTAACTATGAATAAATGGGCGCCGGTTAAATACGGGATTTCAACATACCACATTGCCATTCCGCTTGTTGTTCTTTTCGTTGGGACGCTGGCAGCATTATTCACCTTCTTGGGCAGAAGGAATTTTCCCCCGTTACAAAAAGTCTTCTGTTTTGCCAATTGTGTATTTCTTATTGTTACTATAACCTACTCGTCAAAATACCTCGGAACTTTTCGGTCTACGAAGGGTATAGTAGAAAAATATCTCTTGGACAAAAGAAAGGATTACACGATTTTAAGCTGTTCAGATATTGAACCAAGTCTTATTTTCTACAGTGGCAAAAATGTAATAGAAATAAAGGATGACGACAGCTTTAAAACGCCTGTTTCTGAGCAAACAAAGCATCTTTATGCTGTAATGGGTTTGCGCGAGTACAAGAAAAAAAAGGACTGGCTCCAGGAGATTAAGTTCCATGCCGTATACCAGAACAACACCATGATCTTATTAGAGAAAATGGGAAATTGAACGTGATAAATTTTGGGTAAACGAACTTGTTCTGAGTAATATTTTACACGAGTCCGCAATCGAGAGAAAATACCTCACAGGCAGCCTCTAGCATCTATATAAGCCAAGTTAATTCTATCTATAACAGCGTTTCAAAGACGGTTTTGAACAATTTGGGGATAATGCTAAACGGCCCTATCATCAATGCAGTACATTCTCCCTTGAATTTTTGAAGGAGGGTAAATATGCATAATTTCAGAAAATATTTTCCCTATTCAACTATTTTTTTGTATATAATAATTGTTTATGTTTTTACTCTAATAGGTCATATCTTATCTTCGGCGTTTGCAGACGACCAAGACAGGATATTTTGGGATAAGAAATACGAAACGGAGAATTATATCTTTGGCAAAGAACCGGTCGAATTCTTAAAGGAACATATCGACATCCTGCCCAGGGGAAAGGCACTGGATATTGCCATGGGAGAGGGACGTAATGCCGTATTCCTGGCAAAAATGGGGTTTGAGGCGGATGGCTGCGATATTTCAGAAATAGCTGTTAAAAAGGCACAGAAACTGGCAATGGAGAACCATGTCAAGATACATACTTTTATAGCCGATTTGGAAGCCTACCAGTTGCCAAAAAACACCTACGATGTGATAGCGTGTTTTTATTACCTTCAACGAGATCTCATTCCTCAGATGAAAGAGGCGCTAAAACCAGATGGAATGATCGTATACGAGACCTATACCATTGAAAACTGGGAACGCGGGTTTGAAGGTCCTAAAAATAAGGATTACTTACTGAAACCCAATGAACTTTTGAACTTTTTTAAAGACTTTAAAATTATTTATTACCGAGAACTTGTTTTGGACAACAAAAAGGCCGTTGCAAGCCTGATTGCAAAAAAATAATACTATGTCTTTATTAAATGACGTTACAGACAAGCAGCGCGAGGCCATTACACACGTCGAGGGCCCTCTTTTGGTGGTGGCAGGAGCGGGCAGTGGAAAAACCCGCGTGATTACACGCCGCATTGGCTATTTGATGTCGCGGGGTGTAAATCCTTACAACATCCTGTCTATTACCTTTACCAACAAGGCGGCTGATGAGATGTATGAACGCGTAAAACAGTTTTCATCACACAAAGGACTATGGGTCTCTACCTTTCACAAAATGTGTTCACGGATTCTGAGAAGCAACATTGACCGACTCGGGTATTCAAGGGATTTTAGTATCTACGACACCATCGACCAAGTAAATCGAGTCAAGTCTATTATGGCCGAGCTTCAACTGGACACTGCACAGTGGAAACCCCGTACCATTGTCAGTTCTATTAGCAATGCCAAGAATAAACTCATTAATCCTGAGACATTTGCCTCGACTGCCTCTGGTTATTACAATCGCAACGTTGCACAGATTTATGCAAAATATCAATCCCTTCTCAAAGCCAATAACGCCTTAGATTTCGATGACTTATTGGTTAAAACTATAGAGCTGTTCAAGACCCATCCTGATATTTTGGAGATGTACCAGGACAAGTTTAGATTCATCCTTGTCGATGAATATCAGGACACCAATTACGCCCAATATCTCATTACACGGCTCCTGGCAAATAGGTATAGAAACATTTGCGTAACAGGGGATCCGGATCAGTCTATCTATGGTTGGCGCGGGGCGGATATTCGCAATATTATGGATTTTGAGAAGGACTATCCCGATGCCAAGGTGGTGCTGTTGGAACAAAATTACCGCTCTACAAAACATATTCTCCAAGCCGCTTCGGGCGTAATTCAACAGAACAAATATCGAAAACAAAAGAGCCTCTGGACGGAAAATATACCCGGAGAGAAGATCAAGGTGATTTTTTGCGAAGATGAACATGGCGAAGCGGATGAGATCGCAAGATTAATAAGAGGACTTAACGACAATGGTGTCAAATATTCGGACGTTGCGTTATTCTACCGCACCAATGCCCAATCTCGTGTACTGGAGATTTCTTTGAGAAACCACGGCATTCCTTACACGATTATTGGAGGTGTTGAATTCTATCAAAGAAAGGAAATTAAAGACATTCTGTCCTATCTTAGGCTGTGCGTTAACCCCCATGATGAAATAGCGCTTGAGCGTACGATCAATACACCCACGCGCGGCATCGGGAATACCACGATTAAAAAGCTAGAAGACTGGGCTGAAGCACAAGGCACAAGCCTTTTTAATGCAGTACGACAGATTGATTTAATACCCGGAATTCATGGCAAGACCGCACTGTCAATAAAAAAGTTTTCAGAACTCATCTCAAGTTTACAACAATTGCCAAAGTCGCCAGTTGAAGACATTATTAAACGGGTGATTGAGGAGACAAACTTTATCGCATTTCTCCGTGAATCTGGAGAGATGGAATCGAAAGATCGCATTGCCAACGTTGAAGAATTGGTCAATGCCGCCCATGAATACGACACGAACTATTCTGAAAGTGCTTTGCAGGGATTTTTGGAGGAGGTAGCGCTGGTTTCTGACATCGATGAATTAGAAGACGATGTTGAAGCTGTAACCCTTATGACGCTGCACACCGCTAAGGGATTAGAATTTCCCCATGTCTTTATTACCGGTATGGAGGAGGGATTGTTGCCGCATTCGGAATCCAGTGACGCAGATGAAGAGATCGAAGAGGAACGAAGACTCTGTTACGTAGGTATCACACGGGCAATGAAGGAACTCTTCCTTACGCATGCCAGGCGGCGGACGCGCTACGGCCAGACGAATCCATGCATCTCATCCAGATTTTTGGATGAGATTCCAGAAGAAATTTTAGATAAGGTTGATAGAACAAATCGCAGTTATTCTCGTGGTGCTTTTAGCGCAAAAAACTTGCTCTCGACCACTATCGAAGATCAAACATCTCACGAATCGGCATTTAAATTTGACTTAGAAGACATAAATGCCTTCGATTTAACAGGTGCTACATCGGAAAGGGATTCCTTTTCTTTTTCGAGTGGAGAAGTGGTTAGACACCCCATTTTTGGTATTGGAAGAATACTAGAAATTTACGGCAGCAACGAAAAGGTGAGCGCTAAGGTTAGTTTTAATGTTGGCGGGACAAAACATCTTATGTTAGCATACGCAAAATTGGAAAAGATAAAGTAATTAAAAGAGGAAACTTCCTATGGAAAAAGTATATATGGACAACGCCTCTGGGACGCCCGTGCATCCTAAGGTAATGGAGGCTATAATGCCATTTTTAAAGGATGGTTTTGGCAATCCCTCGAATCTGCATCAATTTGGAAGGATTATCAGTGATGCGATACAAGCAGCCAGAGGGCAAGTGGCAAATCTTGTCCATGCAAAACCCAATGAAATCATATTTACATCGAGTGGCACTGAGGCCAACAACTTTGCTATAAAAGGTATACTGGCAGCTCATAAAAAAAAGGGAAATCATATTATTACCTCACAAATTGAACATTTTTCTGTGCTTAATCCCTTGAAATCGCTAGAAAAATCAGGGGTCACGGTTACCTACTTGCCAGTTGATAAATATGGGATGGTGAATCCAGACGATGTGAAAAATGCCATCACACCCACCACCGTGATGGTGTCTATTATGTATGCTAACGGAGAAATCGGGACGATTGAACCTATGAAAGAGATTGTGGCTGTTGCAAGGGAGAAGGGGATTTTTTCCCATACAGATGCTGTCGCTGCTGCGGGAAATGTACCGATTGATGTTTCAGATGTCTACGTCGATGCTTTGAGCATGTCGGCCAATCAATTCAACGGCCCGCCAGGAATTGGGGCGCTTTATCTACGGGAAGGGGTGAGGATTCTTCCCTTTATGGAGGGTGGCATTCAGGAAGGTGGGCGGAGGGCGGGGACGGAAAATATTATTGGCATTGTAGGTATGGGGAAAGCGGCTGAGCTGGCAAAATTAGAAATGCCTCAGCGGTTGAGTAAGGTTCAGGGCTTGAGGAATCAGCTAAGAGACGGTATCTTAAAGAATATAAACCATATGTATGTCAATGGTCATCCAACGAATCGGTTGCCTGGGAATCTTAGTTTGTGTATAGAGTATATTGAGGGAGAATCAGTTTTATTATTTCTTGATATGCAGGGAATTGCCATTTCTAGCGGTTCGGCGTGTACCTCGCGATCGCTGAAGGCATCTCATGTTATCATGGCCACAGGTGTCGATGCCGCACTTGCCCAGGGAACAGTCTTGTTCAGTCTGGGGATTGGCAATTCTGCGTCCGATGTTGAATACGTTCTGGAAAAGCTGCCGCCAATCGTTGAGCGTTTAAGGCAAATGTCTCCCTTGTATAATCGAAACAGATGAAGAATTAAAACAATAAGGAGTTTTGTATGCAGTACAGCGCAAAGGTTATGGATCATTTTGCAAACCCTCGTAACGTGGGCGAATTTCCTGATGCCGATGGCGTGGGGGAGGTTGGAAATCCCGCCTGCGGCGACATTATGAAGATGTCCATCAAGGTAAAGGATAATGTAATTGTTGATGTAAAATTCAAGACCTTCGGTTGTGGCGCAGCCATAGCCACCAGTAGTATTTCCACGGAAATGATTAAAGGGAAGACTATTGACGAGGCGCTGAAACTTACCAACAAGGCAGTGGCAGAGGCGTTGGACGGTCTGCCCCCTGCAAAGATGCATTGTTCCGTGCTTGCCGAAGAGGCAATTGAGGCTGCTATTGACGATTATCTCAAGAAAACGACCGGCAAGGGTCTTGAGAAAAAGAAATCACATGCTCACGAGGAACATCATGAACATTGAGCCGTAACAGACCACGCAGCGTAGCTACCCAAGATTTAATGCGAGGAGAAAATTCCCCCTTAAAAAAGGGGGTTAGGGGGTTGTGAAAGAATTATAACAAAATGAAAATTTACTATAACTCGAAGTTGAGAGCCCTTTCCAGAAAACTTCGCAACAGCAGTACGCTTTCTGAAGTATTGGTGTGGAATATGCTAAAGTCTAAGAAAATGAAGGGGTATCAGTTTATGCGGCAAAAGCCCATTGATAATTACCTGGTAGATTTTTATTGTAGCAAATTAAAGTTAGTAATTGAGATTGATGGAGATAGTCATAATCAGAAACACGCAGAAGACAAAATCAGAGAGTTTAGGTATTAACAATATTTAGGTTTAGTGATATCGAAGTTAAAGAGAACATGTGTGGTGTATGGGGAAGTATTGAGAGTTGGATTGAAAAATTTGAGGAAAAACACAAAAACAACCCCCTAACCCCCTTTTTTAAGGGGGAATTGAACAGGAAAAGTTTTATATGGAATCAGATGAAACCTTAGATTGTTATGGTCTTATGTGTCCTATGCCTATTTTTAAAACGGCAAGTAAAATCCGGGATATTGGAATAGGCAAGGTACTTGAGGTTATTGCCACAGATGAAGGCATTAAAAAGGATATTGTTTCCTGGTGCAGCACTACAGGAAATGAACTCCTGGGTATTAAAGAGGAAGACGAAGAGATTCATGTCTTCATCAGAAAACTCAGATGAATTCAATATGCTAAAGCATTTTAAAAGACTACTTTCATATCATGAACTACTTATAAATATCACACTGAGAGACGTCAAAGCACGATACAAGCAATCGCTTTTAGGCGCGGTATGGGCAGTTATTCATCCCCTATCTTTGATGTTGATATTTACGGTTGTTTTCTCTAAATTTTTAAAGGTGCAGACGCACGGTGCGCCATATCCCATTTTTGCCTATTGTTCTTTACTACCATGGTCTTTTTTTGCATCCTCACTGACCTTTGCAATCCCCAGTCTTATCAACAATAGCAATCTCATCACAAAGATATATTTCCCAAGGGAAATATTCCCAATAGCATCCGTTTTGGCATGTCTCCTCGATTTTCTCGTTGCAGGCATCCTCTTTGTTTTCATGATGTTTTACTACCATATTCAAGTTAGTTGGTATGTTTTTTTTGTTCCATTCATTATTTGTATCCAAATTTTATTTACCCTCGGAATTGCCTTTTTTGGCACCGCCGTCATGGTATTTTTTAGAGACGTTCGTTATATCGTTCCTCTTGGTTTACAACTCTGGATGTTTGCCACGCCAGTGGTATATCCAACAAATATAATTCCTGCGAGATATTTATCTCTCTATATGTTAAACCCCATGGCTGGTATCATTGATTCCTATCGCCGTGTTATTTTGTACGGCGAGTCTCCTAATATTACGTATTTGGGTATTGCTTTTTTAATCTCTGTTTTTTCTTTTTATCTGGCATACTGCTTTTTTAAGAAGGTAGAGATGAAATTTGCGGACGTAATATAATCCATGTCCAAAACTGTAATCAGGTTTGAAAACGTATCAAAAAAGTATGCCTTAGACCACATTGGCTTTTGTGGGATGAGGAATTATCTGCCCAAAATACTATGCCGTATTATTGGCGCTCCCAATCAAGATGACGGCTTCTATGCATTAAAAAATATCAACTTTGAAGTAAAACAAGGGGAGGCTTTGGGTATTGTTGGTCCAAATGGTGCCGGCAAAAGCACCATCTTAAAGCTTTTGGCGCATACCATTGAGCCAGCTTCAGGAAAAATAATTAGTGTTGGAAAGATTTCAGCCTTAATAGAACTCGGTGCGGGTTTTCATCATGAATTAACCGGGCGTGAAAATATATATCTTTACGGTTCTATTATGGGATTGAAAAGAAAAGAACTTCAGGAGAAATTCGACAGCATTGTAGCATTCGCTGAACTTGAGCAGTTTATGGACACACCCATTAAACATTATTCTTCCGGGATGTATGCGAGATTAGGCTTTGCCGTTGCGATACACGTGGAACCTGACATCTTGCTTATTGACGAAGTGCTGGCTGTAGGAGATATGAATTTTCGGAAAAAATGTTACGAGCGATTGCATGAAATTCTCTCAAGAGGGCGTACCACTATTATTTTTGTCTCTCACGACATTTACAGAGTTCAGGCTCTTTGCAAAAGAACGCTTTTTTTAGAAAAAGGCGGCATCCGGAAAATAGGCCATACGCCAGAAGTAATTGCGTATTATTATAATGAAATGAATAAGGCTATGATCCTTAAAGAGCCAAAGCTTCAAGAAAAACGATGGGGTACGGGAGAGGTTAGAATAACGGATGTAAATCTTTCTGATTCTGCAGGGAAAAAGGCCGACACCTTTGAAACTGGCAGCACCATCGTCATTACCATGAACTATTATGCCGCCAAAAAAGTTAACAATCCAGATTTTAGGTTTATCGTACAAACCATCGATGGTGTTGATATTGTTTGTGCAAGTTCCGCAAATAGTGGGAATATTGCAAATTTTATAGAAGGAAATGGCACTGTGCAGTGTTTTTTGGAATCTATTCCATTACTTGAGAATGCTTATACTATCACTGTAGGTATACGCAACTTGGATGGTCAAATCGATTATGATTTATGGCCAAATGCTGCGCGATTTACTATAACAACATCGCAGATCAATGAAACACCTCATTTGCTTTTCGATAATTGCTTGGTTCGCGTACCATCAAAAATAATTTATTATCATTAAAATGTCAGAACTAATGCTTTTAAAGAGGTAGCAACCCTGTGCCTTTGGTTAGTGTAATTATTCCGATTTATAACCGCATAGATTATATTCATGAGGCAATTAATAGTGTATTAGAACAGACATATAAAGATTATGAAATTATAGTAGTAAACGATGGTTCTTCTGTTGACGTACAAGAAGCTTTGGAACCATATAAAGATAAAATAGTGTATCTTTACCATCAAGAGAATAGAGGAATATCAGCTGCAAGAAATACGGGCATAAAAGGATCAAAGGGTAAATATATTGCGCTTTTAGATGAGGATGATTTATTTGAACATCAAAAGCTGGAAATTCAAGTTCCGATACTTGAAAACAACCCAGAGGTTGGGTTTGTTTATTCTGATTTTTATACTTTCTATACAGAACAATCTGAGAAAACGTTATGCTTTGCTGTTGGAAGAAATAATCCAGAAAAATTTGCGCAAACATTTTTTTTAAACTGTAGTGTTGCACCTCCTTCCACTTTAATCCGCCGTACTTGTATTGAAAATGTAGGCTTTTTTGACGACGTAAGTCCACACGATGATGGTGACTTACTCTTGCGCATTGCTTTGCGGTGGAGTGTTAAATTTTCAGACTATCCCTGTGCTAGGGTAAGATACCATGATAATCAGACGAGTCTCAATAGGATTGAAATGTATAAAGCAGTTATAAAAAGTTGGGAAAAAATATTATCAACAAATCCTGAATTCAAAAATTCTTTGGGAGTAGAAGCCAGTAATAAATTGTCAGAACTGTATTTTAAATTAGGTATGGCTTATGTAAATAAAAATATGATGAAAAATTCAATAGCACCATTTAAATCAAGCAGACGATTATCTAAAAAATACGTGAACATCCGTAGCATATTTACGATTTTACGGAACAGATTTTGGGCATAAGTTATGTTCAATAAAAAATAAAAGCTTATTCGCAAATAAGTATAAGATCGCATGGAAGGCGATCAATTCTGTATTGGCCAGTGAATTGCTTCTGCGAGAGGTATTAAAGACAGTTCCCTATATAAAAGGAAGATTGCTTGATATCGGTTGTGGAGAGAAACCCCACAAGGATGTTTTTTTCCAAGCATTGATTTTTATGTAAGGATAGATTTGCCACAGACGTTACATAAAAAATATGTTATTGATACTTTTGCTGATGCACATTGTTTACCGTTTAAAAAAAGGGGGGCACACTTATTCGCTTGCCATCAATGATAATAGTTGGAGTATCTAATAATGAAGATTAATATTTTGATTTGTAAGCTTATGAATTGCCTTTTTAGAAAACCGATGGTTTACGGTAGGCGAAGTATGGAAGATTACGCTAAATGGGAATTTGATAATGCTCAATCCAATCTTGAAATCTTTAAGCCTTATTCTTCTATTAAGGCAAAAAGTATTCTTGATGTGGGATGTGGAATGGGGGGCAAATCAACATATTATGCGCTAAATGGGGCAAAAGAGGTGGTTGCATTAGATACAGATTTAGACAGAATAAAAACAGGAACAAAGACGACAAAATTAAAGGATATTACGAATCTAAGGTTTGTAACTGCGGATGCTAGAGAACTACCTTTTAAATCTAACAGCTTTGATTTGGTAATGATGAATGATTGTATAGAACACCTTTTCAATCTAGAAGAATCTTTATCTGAATGTTACCGTATTTTGAAAGACACAGGAATAATATTGGCAAACTGGATGTCTTACCGAAGTCCTTTTGGCGCACATTTGTATGACTATGTTTATACTCCATGGTGCCATCTAGTTTTTTCAGAGAAGGCCTTGGTAAAGATATGGAAAGAAGAATTTTCAAAAGAATACGAGAGTGGTAAAAACTTATCTGAGCAGTTTTCTCCGGCTGATATTTGTAATACTATGACTATTAGAGAACTGCAGCATTTAAATAAAATAACTGTTAAAGAATTTGGGAAAACGGTTCAGAAGGCAAAGTTTAGCATGCTAAAATGTGATTTAATAACGACATATCCATTTAAGGATTTACCATTTTTGGGGAAATTTGGGTATGAATTTCAAATGTTCGCGAAGCGATTACCATTAGACCTAAAAGAGTATTTTACGGGAAGTATAATAACTGTTTTGCAAAAGTAACTTATAGGATCAAGAGTAGGGGGGTATTTATTCCAAACTTTCTCCAAGGTATCTAACTATTATGAGACATTCTACTTATATATACTTCCCTTGAATTTGAAAGAGATTGTGGAAAGTCCAACAAAGGCAGAACCACTATTTGTGGATGCAGATTGAAATGGTTATTTATTTCCGTTGCCTTTTTCAATACTTTTCCTAATCAAGTGGCGTAAGATGAAACTCCGCTCAGCGCCGCCCAGGAGGCTGTTTAGGCTGTCGTATAGGGAAGGATCTGATATCA
>Ga0105164_10000237_pt1 | contig 41544 bp, 43 predicted proteins | sample VDWuncwatermetaG_FD_89674 | JGI IMG/M metagenome (GOLD analysis project Ga0105164, IMG submission 89674) | Wastewater microbial communities from Netherlands to study Microbial Dark Matter (Phase II) - VDW unchlorinated drinking water | ecosystem: Environmental > Aquatic > Freshwater > Drinking...
ATTCTTCGGGTCAACGATGGTGCTGTTGATGTTGGTGAACAGCTTAAATTCGTTCGAGCAACGAATATCGTAGCCGTAGCTGGACGTGCCGTAAGACACAATTTTTTTGCCATCGACTTCTTTGACTTGGTTCGGCTCGAACGGTTCTATCATGCCGTGCTGTTCGCACATGCGGCGTATCCACTTGTCAGATTTGATGCTCATTGCTTGTGGGAGAAGGGAGAAGGGATGTTCGGGAAGAGGGAAGAGGGAAGGGAGAAGGGAAAAACCGCCGAGCCGCAGTTCCCCTTCTCTCTTCGCCCTTCTCCCTTCTCGTTGTTCCCTTCTCTCTTCCCGCTTCTCCTAAATTAAATGGGCGCGATTTTAACCAATTCGCCGCGATGCCGCTTGATTTGCTAAAATTGCGCCTTTCCGCATTTCGACACATTCCTCATGGCACGCAAAATCCTCGTCACCTCCGCCCTACCTTATGCAAACGGCAGCATCCACCTCGGTCATTTGGTCGAATATATTCAGACCGACATCTGGGTGCGCTTTCAAAAAATGCAGGGACACGAAGTGCATTACGTTTGCGCCGACGACACGCACGGCACGCCCATCATGCTGCGCGCACAGAACGAAGGCATCACACCCGAACAACTTATCGACCGCGTGTGGCACGAACACAAAGCGGATTTCGACGGATTCAATATCGCGTTCGATCATTACGGCAGCACCAACAGCGTTGAGACCAAAGAATTTGCGCAGGATATTTATCGCAAATTACGCGCTGCCGATTTAATCGAAACTAAAGCCGTCGAACAATTTTACGACCCCGTCAAAGAAATGTTTTTGCCGGATCGTTTTATCAAAGGCGAGTGCCCCAAGTGTCATGCCAAAGATCAATACGGCGACAACTGCGAAGCGTGCGGCGCGACTTACGCGCCCATCGAATTGATCAATCCTTACTCCGCCGTGTCAGGTGCGCAACCAGAACGGCGCAGCTCAGAACATTATTTCTTCAAACTGTCTGATGCGCGTTGCCAAGAATTTTTGAGTTCGTGGACGCAAGGCACATTAGCCTCGCAAGCCACACCGCCGCTGCAACAAGAGGCAGCGAACAAAATGAAAGAATGGTTTGAAGCGGGATTGTCCAACTGGGATATTTCGCGCGACGCGCCGTATTTTGGTTTTGAAATTCCCGATGCGCCAGGCAAATTTTTCTATGTCTGGCTGGACGCGCCGGTCGGTTACATGGGCAGCTTCAAGAAACTGTGCGAGCAAAAGAATCTGAACTTTGACGAGTTTTGGAACGCCGATGCCAAGACCGAGCTGTATCACTTTATCGGCAAAGATATTTTGTATTTCCATTCGCTGTTCTGGCCTGCCATGTTGAAGTTCGCCAACTTGCGCACCCCGACGCAAATTTTTGCGCATGGATTTTTGACCGTGAATGGCGAGAAGATGAGCAAGTCACGCGGCACCTTTATCACCGCTGAAAGCTATCTCAAGCAAGGTCTGAATCCCGAATACTTGCGCTACTACTATGCGGCAAAAATCAACGGCACGATGGAAGACATCGACCTGAATCTGGAAGATTTTGTGGCGCGGGTGAATTCGGATTTGGTCGGCAAGTACATCAATATCGCCAGCCGCACAGCGGGGTTTATTAGCAAAAAATTTGCAGGTGAATTGGCGACTCAAGCGCAAGTTAACAACACCTTGTTGCAGGAGTTTATCGCTGCAAAAGGTTTGATTGCGACAGCTTACGAGCAGCGTGATTTCGGCAAAGCGATACGCGAAATTATGCGTTTGGCGGATAGAGCTAATGAATATGTTGCGCAACAAGCACCGTGGGCGTTGGCCAAACAAGAAGGTCAGGAAGCTCGTCTCCACGAGGTGTGCACGCTGAGTCTGAATATGTTCCGCTTGCTCACGCTATATTTGAAACCTATCTTGCCTAAACTCGCTGAACAGGTTGAACAGTTTCTCAATATCGCGCCGTTAACATGGTCTGATGCCGAACAATTATTGAGCCGCAAAATTAACGACTACGCACACTTGGCTGTTCGCATTGACCCCAAACTTATCGAAGCGATGGTAGAAGCCAACAAACAAAGTATGCCAGCGGCGGAAGTTGCTGCTATACCTGTTGCGACTAAAGCTACACCTGCACCAATTTCTGAAACCATATCTATCGACGACTTCAACAAGATTGATTTGCGTGTGGCGAAGATCGTCAACGCTGAACATGTCGAAGGGGCGGAAAAATTATTGAAGCTCACTTTAGACATCGGCGAAGCCGCTCCGCGCACGGTGTTCGCGGGAATTAAATCGGCTTACGACCCAGCGACATTGGTTGGACGCATGACGGTGATGGTGGCGAATCTAGCACCCCGCAAGATGAAATTCGGTATGTCGGAAGGCATGGTGTTAGCGGCTTCTGGCGAAGCCCCAGGGCTGTTTATTTTGTCATCGGATGATGGCGCGCAAGCGGGTATGCGGGTGAAGTGATGTCTCGCTCAACCAACCTCGCATAAGGCTTAGGTTAATAAAAAGCATCGTAAGTCCAGCGGGATTTACGATGCTTTTTTGCTGTTGAAGCTGATGATAATTACGCTGCACAACACCAGCTTGGACTGGCTGGCGAGATAAATGATGATTTGCGCAGCACAACCGCAATCCAGTATATTTGCCGCCCTCAACCATTCTGAACGGAACTGCAATGAAAATTTATAGCCCACTGTTGGCAATCACTGCCGCTGTATTCCTGCTGAATCTGACTGGCTGCGCCAGCAAAATGATAGGTGTACACGCAGGTGCAGAACGTGTGTCGCTCGCTGAAGCTAATCAAGTAGCGAACTGCAAACTCATCAGTAAAAACACCGTGACAGTGATGGCAAAAATGGGTTTTATCGTGCGTGATGCCGACGAAGTGGAAGAAAATTTATATCAATTCGCACGCAATGATGCCGTCGATGCGGGTGCGGATACCGTGGTGAAAGGCGAATCCACTGCTTTAGGTAGTCGCGTATTTTCTTTGTACAAATGCCGTCCATAATTAAAGTTTAGCGATGTTTGCTGGACGCTTACCCCGCCAATCCTACATAAACATTCTGCACATCATCATCACCGTCTATCGCTTCCAAAAAGTCTTCCACTTCGGCGCGTTGTTCGTCGTTTAGCGTGACGGCATTTTTGGGGCGATAACCGATTTGCGCAGACACCACAGTAAAACCAAAATTTGGTAACGCTTTGCACACAGCATCGAGATCGGTGATGTCGGTGATGAATAGCGTCGCACCTTCTTCACTCGGTTCAAAATCTTGCGCGCCTGCTTCGATGGCGGCAACTTCTGCATCAGCATCTTTGCTATTCGGCGTGGCTTCGACCATGCCGACATGGTCAAAATCCCATGCCACTGAGCCAGACGCGCCGAGTTGTCCTTTGCGGAATAACACGCGGATATTGGGGTAAGTGCGGTTCACGTTGTCGGTTAAACATTCGACGATAACGGGCACTTTGTGCGGCGCGAAACCCTCATAAATCAAGCGTTCCAGGACTGCTCCACCGTCTAATAATCCCGCTCCTTTTTTGATGGCACGCTCTAAAGTTTCTTTGGGCATGGACACTTTTTTGGCTTGTTCGACGACCAGACGCAAACGCGAATTGGAATCGGGATCTGCGCCGCCGCGCGCAGCCACCATGATTTCTTTGGACAGCTTGCCGAAGATTTTTCCCTTAGCGTTTGCTGCGATTTCTTTGTGTCGTGCTTTCCACTGTGCGCCCATGTCGTTCTCGTGTTAATTGATGAAATTTTTGAGGGCGCATCTTGCCTTAACTGCGCCTTGCTTTCAATCATGAAAAACTTACCGTATGAGTGACACAGGCGGTGTGGGGTTGTACACTCGCCGCATGAAAACTCTTTTACTAGCAAAGTTTGCAAGCCGCTTTCGTCCACGTTTAATCGACGCTTTGCGGGGTTACAACCGCGCGCGTTTTGCCACCGATGTCACTGCTGGCATCACCGTCGGCGTGATTGCCTTACCGCTCGCGATTGCCTTCGCGATTGCCTCAGGTGCGAAACCTGAGGCAGGAATTTTCACGGGCATCATCGCGGGTTTTATCATCTCGTTATTGGGCGGTTCGCGCGTGCAAATCGGTGGGCCGACGGGTGCGTTTATCGTGATTGTGTACGGCATCATCGCGCAATACGGTTACGCCAACTTACTGATTTGCACCATCATGGCGGGCTGTATTTTGGTAGTGATGGGCATAACGCGCATGGGAAATTTGATTAAATTTTTCCCGCGTCCGCTCATCATCGGCTTCACCAGCGGCATCGCGGTACTCATCGCATTTAGCCAAGTCAAAGATTTCCTCGGACTGAAAATCGACGCACTACCCGCCGAATTTTTCACCAAACTTTCCGCGCTTATTCACGGCTTGCCGAGTTTCGATTTACTCACTTTTTTGCTGGCGTTGTGTTCGGCATTATTGATTTGGTTTTATCCAAAATCTTGGGCGAAAGCGATGCCGTCGCCGATTGTGGCATTGGTACTCGGCACCGCCGTGGTGGCATTTTTTAACTTGCCAGTCGAAACCATAGGCACCCGTTTCGGCGGTATTCCACAAGGCTTGCCGAGCTTCGAGATTCCCGAATTTAGCCTCACCACGCTGCGCCATTTAATCGCGCCCGCGATGACCATCGCCCTGCTCGGCGCGATTGAATCGTTGCTCTCGGCGGCTGTGGCGGACGGCATGATAGATGACAAACACGACCCGAATCAGGAGCTCATAGCACAAGGTATCGCCAATATCGCCACACCATTTTTCGGCGGGCTTCCTGCCACGGGTGCAATTGCGCGCACCGCTGCAAACGTGCGTTCGGGCGGGACCACCCCCATCTCTGGGATTGTTCACGCGCTGACTTTATTGCTTATCGTGTTGCTTGCTGCACCCCTCGCCAAACACATTCCGCTCGCTACGCTATCGGCGATTTTGCTAATCGTCGCAATCAATATGGGCGAGTGGGAAGATTTCAAAACACTGCGTAAATATCCCGCCAGTGACAGTGCGGTGTTGCTGCTGACATTTTTCCTGACGGTGATTTTCGACCTTACCGTGGCAGTCGAGCTCGGCATGTTTTTCGCGATATTTTTCTTTATCAAACGCATTACTGAGCTCACCCACGTTAGCGTGGCGGAGGAATCGCCGCAGGCAGAGGATGGGGATGCCACCTTGATGCGCAAAGCGGTGCCGCAAGGTGTGATGATTTACCGTGTCTATGGCGCGCTATTTTTTGGCGCGGCGGATAAGCTCGAAACGATTCTTGCCGAACTGCACAACGAACCCGATGTGTTTATTTTGAAAATGGATGAAGTCATTAGCATGGATGCAAGTGCCTTGCACAGCTTGCAACATCTACACCACAAACTGCGCGCGCATAACAAACACTTAGTTTTATGCGGCGCGCGTAACCAGCCTTTTTTACTGATGCAGCAAGCGGAGTTTTTTGCGCAAATCGGTCAGGCCAATAATGTTGCCAATTTGCCCGCTGCGCTGGCGAGAGCAAAAGAGTTGTTAACCTTAAGGCAGCCAGCCTAACAGCCCTTCTCTGAACAGCACCCTGCCAGCAACATGACGCGCCGCTATAAAAGTGCTCGCAAAATGGTGTTGTCAAAAACCCTGCCAGTAAAAAATCACGCTAATACCAACTCAAGGCGGCAAGCCCAATCGCTACGCTTGGCTGGAGATAAATTCGGCGTGACTTGGCAAATTGTGCCTAAGCAATTAAGGTTGTTGGTGAGTGACCCCGATCCCGCCAAAGCGGCGCGCGTGATGCAGGTGATGATGCAAATGAGCAAAATTGATATTGCCGAATTACAGCGCGTAGCTGATGCACCTTAGCCGCTGCGCATCTTGATTTATTTGCCTTACTTAAAAGCTACTATGAAAAATTTTCTGAGTCTGTTTCTCGCCCAGCCCAGCAACATTTCGCCCGCTGAAAAGCTGCGCAGCGCATTGGCGGCAGGTGTGGCGATATTGTGTTTAGGCGTGTTTTTGGAGCACTCGCCGTTATCAATTTATGCCATGCAAGGCTGGATAGGCACGACGGTGGTGCTGCTGTTTGCGCTGCCACACAGCCCGATGGCGCAGCCGTGGAATGTTATCGTTGGGCAAATCATTGCGGGGTTTATGGGCTGGCTGATGAGCCAGTTGCTTAGCGACATGGTTATCGCTGCTGCACTGGCGGTGGGTTTGAGCATCTGGCTGATGCACTTAGTCGATGCCCTGCATCCACCCGCTGCCGCGACCGCGCTGACTTTGGTGTTGAGCAGCAGCCAGTTTCATCATCTGGGCGCGGCGTGGACAGCGGCGATATTGGCGGCGAATGTCGGTTTTATTTTGCTACTCGCGTTGCTCATCAATAATTTTTTACCGCAGCGTCGCTATCCCGCGCCGCATCCGCCCACCGCGTCTGCGCTGCAAAATTGTGTGGTGATTGATGCGCAAGATATACAGCGCGCGATGAGCGAAATGCAAACTGAGCTCGACGTGAGCGAAGCCGATTTATTAGAAATTTATCGGCGTGCTGCGCAACACGCGCAAGCAAAAAACTGACCGCCATGATTTTTCCTAGCCCTGCTCATGCGCCGACATTTGATGATCCTTTAGCGATGTTGAGTGCCTGTCACGAACGCATCGCCGCGCAATGTGTGACGCTAGAAAAATTGCGCGTGCATTTAGCAACACAAGGCTGCGATGCCGCTGCACAGCAAGCCGCGACTAGGATTTTGCGTTACTTCAACACGGCGGGGCAGCATCATCACAGCGACGAAGAGGACGATTTATTTCCGCTGTTGCAGGCGACGGGGGACGCGACAGCGCAGCGTTTGGTCGGCTATTTATTGGCGCGTCATCAAGAATTAAATGCCGCATGGGATGCGCTGCGCGCGGCGTTAAATAAAATTGTGGCAGGCGAATCAGCGTTGCTGGATGCCACGCTAACTGCTGCATTTATTGCCGCCTACCAAGCGCACATCGCCCTAGAAAATACGCAACTTTTGCCGCTCGCGCAGCAGCTTTTAAGCACCGCACAAATCGAACAATTAGGGCGCAACATGTCTGCGCGACGCGGCGTAATTTTTTCGTAACTCCATCAACGATTAGGAGCAACCATGAAATCCAGCAACCCCTTCAACCCCAATCTGGATTTGACTTTCGAGCGCGTCATCGAGGTGCCGCGCGAATTAGTTTGGCGCGCTTGGACTGAGCCTGCGCTGCTCAAACAATGGTTCACGCCCTCCCCTTGGCAGACCATAGATTGCGACATTGAACTGCGCGCGGGCGGCGTGTTTCGCACCGTATTTTTGTCGCCTGAAGGCGAACGCTTTCCTAACGCAGGTTGCTATTTAGAAATCATCGAAAACGAAAAATTGGTGTGGACGAACGCTATGCAGCCAGGCTTTCGCCCTGCCTTTTCCAGTAACGAAACGCACGCCGATTTTCCCTTCACCGCCATCATTAGTTTGGCGAGCCAAGGTAGCGGCACGAAGTACACCGCCACGGTGTTGCACGCCGATGCCGCTGGCTGCAAAAAACACGCCGCGATGGGCTTTCACGACGGCTGGGGCAAGGCACTCGATCAGTTAGTTGCTTTGATGAAAACACACTAAAAAGGAGCACGTCATGCGCTATCAAGGAAGCTGTCATTGCGGTCATATCGCGTTTGAAGTTGAGGGTGATTTGCATAGTGTCATCGAATGCAACTGCTCGATTTGCCAACGCTTAGGCGCGCTGCGCTGGTTCGTTAAGCGTGCGCAAATTAAATTTCTCACGCCTGAAAGTCATCTCTCCACTTATCAATTTGGCAAAAAACTTACTCGTCATCACTACTGCGCTCAATGCGGTTGCGCCCCGCTCGCAGCCGCGTTGTATCAGGGCGTGGAGATGGCGAGCATCAACGTGCGTTGCTTAGAAAATGTGGATTTATCCGCGCTGAAAATCAAGCAAGTGGATGGGCGCAGCTTGCCCGTGAGCGATTAAAAATGCCCACCGCATCGCTCAAAAAACTAGAGGATTTACCGAATATCGGCACGTCCATCGCCGCCGATTTGCGCGCCATGGGGATCACCCAAGTAGCGCAAATTGCGCAAGGCGACGCGCTGAAAATTTATTTTTCCTTAGCGACGCAGATGGGCAAACGCCACGATCCGTGCGTGCTCTACACCTTGTTAGCGGTGCAACATTTTTTGCGTACGGATGAGACGTTAGCTTGGTGGAAATTTACCGAACAGGGCAAAGCGTTACTGGCAAAACAGCCGTCTAATTAGCCTTGCTTGAGGTAATTATTTTTCACGCGGATGTAGTGTTCGGCGGAATAACGTAGGTAGGCGATTTCGGCTGAGGTCAAGGCGCGTACGGCTTTAGCGGGGCGGCCGAGGTACAACATGCCGCTTTGCAATACGCTGCCTTGCGACACCAAACTGCCCGCGCCTAGCATCACTTGATCTTGAATCACCACCTCGTCCATCACGATAGAGCCCATACCAATTAAGCACTCGTTGCCAATGGTGCAACCATGCAAAATCACCGCATGCCCGACCGTTACATAGTCGCCAATGAGAAGTGGCGCACCATCAGGTTTTTCAGGCGTTTTGTGCGAGACATGGCACATGCTCAAATCTTGCACATTGGTGCCGCGCCCAATCACGATGCGATTCACATCGCCGCGCAACACCGCGTTACACCACACCGAAGCGTCGTCGGCTATCGTCACATCACCGATGATTTGACAGGAGTCATGCAGAAAAACATGGCTGCCGATGACAGGGAAAGTATTGAGGTAAGGGGAGAGTGGCATGGTGTTATTCAAATAAATCTGCGTGTGAGCCAGCGCGAACGAAGCTCAATAGCTCTTTTGTCCCCGCACATTGCAATTGATAAATCAATAAAAAATCACCGCCGATATGACATTCACGGTGATCAACCCATACACCTTTGAGCGGGTGGTCTAGCCATTCCGCACCCAGTCGAGTTTCGTTGGCAACCAGAATCAACATCGCCTCTTTTAGCCGTCGCATGTCATAACGCCCTGACTCAGACAAGCGCGCCCAGTCCTTGGCAAACTGCTTGGTGTAATCGGATGCACGGGGAAGTGCTGCGCGTTTAGCCTTGGCTGGCTTTTTCGAGGTCATTAAATAAAGCTGAAGCATTCGCGAAACGTGCGCGATGCGCGCGAATAATGGCGCGAGATTCTTCCATTGCAGCGCGAGTTTCCGCGTTCGGCACTTTCAGCTCAACAGGCATCGCCTGCTCCGCGACCACCCGCTTCAAAAACAAACGCACCGCATCCGACACTGAAAATCCCATTGCCGCTAAGGCTTCAGTCGCCTGCTCCTTCACCTCGTTATCCACCCGCACATGCACCATCGTTGAGGCTGCCATGATTGACTCCTATTCATTAAATTTGGCGGATATTGTATCTCAATTGAGATTTAATTTGATGGCGTGCTACTTACCCACCCTACCGTCGTTTATCTGACCTAGGCAGGCTGGCGCGCTTTTGAGGATTCAGTAATTTTTGAAACAGTCTCAATCGTGTGAGTAGAGAACCACGGTAAGAAAACTTTCATTAGCAGCAAATAAATCACGAGCATGGCAATCCCTGCTTTAAGAAATGCTCCTAGCGTTTTGATTGCTCCTGTAGATTAAGAGCTTGCAGCTTCCACTTCATCATTTCCCCAGCCCTGAGCGGCACAAGCAAATGCTCGCCAAACCCCGCCGTGGCGGGTACTTGCCAGTCTTGTTTGCGCAACGTAATGGTGTCTTTATTGCGCGGTAAACCGTAAAAATCCGCACCATAAAAACTAGCGAAGGCTTCGAGTTTGTCTAGCGCACCTGCGGCTTCAAAGGCTTCGGCATACAGCTCAAGCGCGTGGTGGGCGGTGTAGCAACCCGCGCAACCGCAGGCATTTTCTTTGGTGTGTTGCGCGTGCGGCGCGCTGTCTGTGCCGAGGAAAAATTTCTTACTGCCGCTGGTTGCCGCTTTGACTAACGCCTCGCGATGGGTTTCGCGTTTGAGTATCGGTAGGCAATAAAAATGTGGACGGATGCCGCCGACTAACATGGCGTTGCGGTTGTACAGCAGGTGTTGCGGGGTGAGCGTGGCGGCGATGTTGTCAGGCGCGCTTGCCACAAATTCCGCCGCATCTTTGGTGGTGATATGTTCAAACACCACGCGCAGATTCGGCAAATCTTTCAGCAGCGGCTGCATCACTGTTTCGATAAAAACCGCTTCGCGGTCGAACACGTCGATATGGCTGTCGGTGACTTCGCCATGCACTAACAGTGGCATTCCCAGCTTTTGCATTTCTTCCAGAGCGGCATAGGTGAGACGCAAGTCGGTCACGCCCGCATCGGAGTTAGTGGTCGCGCCAGCGGGATAAAGTTTGATGGCGTGCACGATGCCGCTGGCCTTCGCTTTGCGAATTTCTGCCGCGCTGGTGTTGTTGGTTAAATACAGCGTCATCAGCGGCTCGAACTTCATGCCCGCTGGCACGGCTTGACTAATCCGCGCGTGATATTCAATGGCTTGTTCGGTGGTCGTAATCGGCGGGCGCAGATTGGGCATGACGATGGCGCGGGCAAATTGGCGCGCGGTGTCGGGCAGCACGGCGCGCATTAAATCGCCATCGCGCAAATGTAAATGCCAGTCGTCGGGGCGGGTAAGGGTTAGGGTTTGCATAGCGATAGTGGCAAAGTAAAGGGCGCGATTGTAAAGGGATTTAGGGCTGCTCTGCGGCGTGCCAAGGCGCGACTTTTAGCAGCAATACCATGCCAGGAATCGCTAGCAGCGCACATAGCCAGAAGAATCCTGACCAGCCGATGGCTTCGACTAGCCAGCCTGCGGTGGCATTCATAAAGGTGCGCGGCACGGCGGCTAAGCTGGTGAATAAAGCGAATTGCGTGGCGGTGTAAGCGGGATGGGTGGTGCGCGCGATGAAGGCGACGAAGGCGGCTGTGCCCACACCGACACCGAACGCTTCTAAGCTGATGACGATGGCGAGTTGGCTGCGTTCTGCCGCGCCGATGTTGTCGAAGTGTCCTTGCGCTGCCAGCCATGCGAAGCCAAAAATCGCCAGCACTTGCACCACACCAAAAATCCATAAGGCGCGATTGATGCCGATTTTGAGCATCCACAGCCCGCCTAATAATCCGCCTATCACCGCCGGCCACAGTCCCGCATTTTTGGCAATTAAGCCGATGTCGGTTTTGCTAAAACCCATGTCCATATAAAACGGCGTGGCGAGCGCGGTGCACAAGCTGTCGCCCAGTTTGTAGAAAAATAAAAACGCCAAAATGGTCAGCGCGCTGCGCCAACCTTGGCGCGAAATAAATTCGCGGAACGGCTCAACCACCGCTGCACGCAAGGTTTTCGGCGGCGCGGCGCGATGCGGCTCGCTCACCAGCAAGGTCATCACCATGCCGGGCAACATGAACAAAGCGGTGATGACAAACACCGCGTTCCACGGCAAATGGTCGGACAAAATCAACGCCAAGGAACCGGGAATCAAACCCGCTAGGCGGTACGCATTCACATGCACCGAGTTGCCTAAGCCCAGTTCCGCGTCGCTCAACAGTTCGCGCCGATACGCATCCAGCACGATGTCTTGCGTGGCAGACAAAAACGCCAAGAGCGTGCAAAACACTACGATAGTGGGTAAATCGGTGCTGGGCGAAAAGCCGCCTAAAGTTGCAATCACCAAGAGCAACGCCACTTGTGTGAGTAACATCCAGCCACGTCGTCGCCCTAACACGGGCACGACAAAGCGATCTAAAAACGGCGACCAGATAAATTTCCAAGTGTAGGGAAACTGAATCAACGCGAACGCGCCGATCACTTTCAAATCAATATGCTCGGTGCGCAACCACGCGGGCACGAGGTTGAGCAGCAAATACAACGGCAGTCCCGACGAAAAGCCGATGAACACGCAAATCGCCATGCGGCGCGTGAACAGCTGCGACCAGATGCTCATGCGGCTTCGCGCTTAAAGCGATACACAGCACTGCTGCCGCGCCAGTTGGGGAGCACGCGCACGGTGCATAAACCGCTCATCACATGACGCGCCAGGATTTCGACTTGGTGGGTGGCGCAGAGCATTTCAAAATCGTGCAGCGTGCATAAATGCACATTCGGCGTGTCATACCATTGGTACGGCATGTCGCGCGAAATCGGCATGTTGCCGCGTAACACTTGCAGGCGATTTTTCCAGTAACCAAAGTTCGGAAAGCTGACGATGCCTTCGCGTCCAACGCGCAAAATTTCTTTCATCAAGGCCTCGGTGTGGCGCGTGGCTTGTAGCGTTTGCGACAAAATCACGAAGTCAAACGCGGCGTTTTCAAACACTGCCAAGCCTGATTCCAAATCATTTTGAATCACGTTGACGTTGTTGGCGATACACGCGGCGATATTCGCGTCGCTAATCTCCACGCCGTAGCCTTTGACCTCGCGCGTCTCGCGTAAATAACGCAGCAAACTGCCGTCGCCGCAGCCTAAATCCAGCACCGATGAGCCATGCGGAATCCATTGCGCAATGGCGGCGAAGTCGGGGCGAGCTTGAATAATGTTGGCGTTCATGCGGCACACTCCTGCGCGATATTGTTCAGATAATTACGCATCACGGCGAGGTATTGCGCATCTTCCATTAAGAACGCGTCATGTCCATGCTGTGATGCGATTTCGGCATAGCTCACATCACGTTTGTTGTGCAACAGCGCGCGCACCAGTTCACGCGAACGCTCTGGTGCGAAGCGCCAATCAGTGGTGAACGACACCACCAAAAACCTCGCTGCTGCTTGCGCAAAGGCTTTGTTCAAGTTGCCCGCAAACTCGCGCGCAGGGTCAAAATAATCCAAGGCTTTAGTCATCAGCAAATAAGTATTCGCGTCGAAATAAGCGGCGAATTTATCGCCTTGATAACGCAAATACGATTCAATTTGAAACTCGATGTCGTAGCTGTAATTTAATTTGCCGTGGCGCAATTCGCGACCAAATTTATCTGCCATCGCATCGTCAGAAAGATAGGTGATATGCCCCAACATGCGCGCCAACCTAAGCCCGCGCGTTGGCACAACTTGATGCTGGTAATAGTCGCCGCCATGAAAATCGGGATCGGTCAAAATCGCGTTACGCGCCACGTCGTTAAAGGCAATGTTTTGCGCTGACAAATGCGGCGCACTAGCAATCGCCAACACATGCCGCACACGTTCTGGCTGCGCCAATGCCCATTGCATTGCCTGCATTCCGCCTAAGCTGCCGCCGATAATCGCAGCGAATTGCTGCACGCCCAAATAGTCCGCCAGCATTGCTTGTGTCGCTACCCAGTCTTCCACCGTGACCACGGGAAAGCCCGCGCCGTAAGGTTTTCCTGTCGCGGGGTTAAGCGAGGAAGGCCCGGTTGAGCCATGACAGCCACCGAGATTATTTAAGCCGATGACGAAAAAGTGATTGGTGTCGATGGGTTTGCCAGGTCCTATCATGTTGTCCCACCAGCCGATATTTTTCGGCTCGTCGGCGTAATAACCCGCGACGTGATGATGCCCCGACAAGGCGTGGCAAATTAAAATTGCGTTGGATTTGGCTGCATTTAAGCTGCCATAGGTTTCATAAACCAACTCAAAACCCGCTAACACCGCGCCACTTTTACAAGTGAACGGTGCTGCAAAAATAGCGCGCTGCGCGCTGACAATACCGACTGAAGAATTCACATTGACTCCAAAACAAAAAACCTGCGCGCTATAGCGGAGCAGGTTTGCCTCGCTTTAGCTGGAATGTTTAACGTGCCCCGCAAGCTGATGTCAAATCGGCACGAGGCGCAGTTTCCGTGTTTTGCTGGAGGCTGTCAATTTTGCGCAGTCATTGCGTAAGAAATGCACTCGTTAATAAAAAATCTCACAAGTCGTTTGTCATTTACGCGGCTATCGGTATAATGCGCGACTTCGCAAATCAGTCGCATCGTTTGTGAATGTACAAAATGGCCTGATAGCTCAGTCGGTAGAGCAGAGGATTGAAAATCCTTGTGTCGGTGGTTCGATTCCGCCTCGGGCCACCAAATTTCGCAAGCGTGAGCTTGCAAAATTAACTTAGGTAGTTTCAGTTAGTTTTGTAAGCGCAAGTTTGCAACATCAAAAAGGCTTGCCCAATACGGCGAGCCTTTTTGCATTGTTGCCCAACCAACGGTAGTCGAATATGAATCAGTCAGCCGAACCTCTCAGCACGCTCGTGGCAAGTCCTAACGGCATCGTCCGCGAAGTCAGCCGCCGCCGTACTTTCGCGATCATCTCCCACCCCGATGCGGGTAAAACCACGCTCACTGAAAAGCTGCTGTTGTTTGGTGGCGCGATCCAGATGGCGGGTACCGTGAAGGCGCGCAAGAGCGGTCGCCATGCGACTTCCGACTGGTTGGAGATTGAAAAGCAGCGCGGCATTTCGGTCGCCAGTTCGGTGATGCAATTCACCTTCGACGATTGCGTCATCAACCTGCTCGACACCCCAGGTCACCAAGATTTCTCCGAAGATACCTATCGCGTGCTGACCGCCGTGGATGCTGCCGTGATGGTGGTTGATGCCGCCAAGGGCGTGGAAGCGCAAACCATCAAGCTATTGGAAGTGTGCCGCTTGCGCAACACGCCCATCATCACTTTCATCAACAAGATGGACCGTGAAGTGCGCGACCCGCTGGAAGTGTTAGACGAAATTGAATCGGTGTTAAAAATTAAGTGCGCGCCAGTCACTTGGCCGATCGGCATGGGCAAACGCTTCCGTGGCGTGTATCACCTGCTCAACGACGAAGTGTTGCGCTTCGTTCCTGGCGAAGAGAAAGCCGATCAAGATGTTGAAGTACTGCGCGGTGCAGACATCGAACAGATGGCCAAAGAAGCACCTATGGAAATGCAGACCATGCGTGATGAGACTGAGCTGGTGATGGGCGCGGGCGCGTCGTTTGATTTGGACGAATTTCTCAAAGGTCAGCAATCGCCGGTGTTCTTCGGCTCAGGCGTGAACAACTTCGGTGTGCGTGAAATTTTGCGTGCCTTGGTGGATTGGGCACCCGCACCTCTGCCACGCGAGACCGACAAACGCATCGTGCAACCCACCGAAAGCGCGTTCACCGGCTTCGTGTTCAAAATCCAAGCCAATATGGATCCTAATCACCGCGACCGCATCGCTTTTATGCGCGTGTGTTCGGGTCAATATACATCGGGTATGAAGGTGAAACACCGCCGTACCAACAAGGAAATGAAGCTCGCCAACGCGGTGACTTTTATGGCCAACGAACGCTCGCGCTTAGATGAAGCATTTGCGGGCGACATCATCGGTGTACACAACCATGGTCAATTACAAATCGGTGACGTGCTCACCGAAGGTGAGGCACTGACCTTCAAAGGCATCCCGTATTTCGCACCTGAGCTATTTAGCCGTGCGCGTCTGCGCGACCCGATGAAAGCCAAGCAATTGGAAAAGGGCTTGCGCCAATTAGGCGAAGAAGGCGCGGTGCAAGTGTTCGCCCCGCTGGTCGATAACACCTTGCTGATCGGTGCGGTCGGACAGTTGCAATTTGAAGTTGTCGAACATCGCCTCAAGGCCGAGTACAACGTCGATGCCGTGTTCGAACGTGCTGGCATCCACACCGCACGCTGGGTACATTGCAACGACGCAGCGCACATGGCCGAGTTCGTCAAAGCTAACATCAATCGCCTCGCAAAAGACGTAGATGACAACTACGCCTACCTCGCCGACACTGGCGTGAATTTGCGACTGGCTCAGGAACGTTGGCCGAAAATTCAATTCTTCGCCACGCGTGAACATGGTCAGCAACTGGGTTAATCAATTCGTTGCCTATGAACAAGGCTAGTCGAGTGACTAGCCTTGTTCATTTAGGTCAGCGTGCTATCCATCAACAAGTCTCCCTCCGCCCGCTCAGAAAACTGTTGTGCTTACTAAGCAATGCGACAGGCTTGCGCAAACTCCAAGCGTGCGCCGCGTGGATAAATACCTGCGGCATCACCGTAGCCTAAGTTGCACAAAAAGTTGGATTTCACGCTTGTGCCTGCAAAAAATAATTCATCTACTTTTGCATTGTCGAAGCCCGACATCGGCCCGCAATCCAGACCCAATGCGCGCGCCGCCAGCAGCAAATATGCGCCTTGCAACGTGCCATTACGAAACGCGGTTAACTCTGCCAATGCCGCATTGTTTTCAAACATCTCGCGCGCTTTCGGATTGGGCAAAAACAAGCTCGGCAGTTGCGTATAAAACTGCGTGTCAAAACCAATAATCGCAGTGACGGGCGCGCGCAATGTTTTAGCGCGATTGCCTTCCATCAAGGCTTCGTTGAGTTGCGCTTTTGCGGCGGCAGATTTGACAAACACAATGCGCAGCGGGCTACAGTTCATTGAGGTGGGGGCCATGCGCAGCATGTCGTACAGGCGATGCAGCAGCTCGTCTGCGACAGCTTTATCTTGCCAAGCATTGAGCGTGTGCGCGTTGAAAAATAACTGATCGAGCGCGGCTTGATTTAATGCAGTGTGTGACATGACAGCAACTCCTGTGATGATTAAATGGAATGCGATGGTAGCAGTAAAGCCATTTAGAAAAGTCGCGCCACGCCAAGCTAAGTGCTGCTAGAGTGCGCGCCTTCTTTTGCCCATTACAAAAAATAAAATGCACCCACACGACTTTTTCATTATGGCGATTCCCGCCGTCATTGCCTTGCTAGGCGGCGTCTTAGCGGCGTTTTGGAGCCCATCACATCAGGCGCGCAGCATGATTCAACACTTTGCCGCTGGCGTTATTTTGGCGGCGTTGGCGGTGGAATTGCTGCCCGAAATCGAACGCGAACATGCGCCTGCCAGCGTGCTCATCGGCGCGTTCGCCTTGGGCAGTTTGTTTATGTACGGCATTAAATTATGGACGCTGCGTTTAGAGCATCAAGCCGCCGCATCCACCGCTGTGGCGAGCTTAAGTTTAGGACTGCTAATCGCGACATTTGTCGATGTAGCAACCGACGGTTTCATCATTGGCGCGGGTTTTGCAGCGGGCGGCAGCACGGGCACGGTGTTGGCTATTGGCTTGTCGGTGGAGCTGTTGTTTTTGGGTATGGCACTCGCATCTGATGCGACAAAAGGCTGGCGCATCGTGGCAATATCGGGCGCGTTGGGCGCGACAGTGTTTATCTTTGCCATGCTGGGCAGCTATTTATTAGCGGACGCATCGGCAGCATTGATTGCTGCTGCGTTAGCCTTCAGTGCCGCTGCGTTGCTGTATTTGGTCACTGACGAGCTATTAGTCGAGGCGCATGAAGTCGAAGAAAAACCCATCTCAACTTTGGTGTTGTTTGCGGGATTCTTAGTGTTCTGGACGATACAATTATTAGGCGTGTAAGGCTGCAAAACATCGCTCGATAGCTTTCATACACAATAAAAAATCGTGGTCTAGCCACGATTTTTTATTTCCCTGAACGAGTTTAACTTTTTAGAACTTCATGCCCACGCCCAAACCAATCACTACGGGGTCAATTTTTAATGTGGTGAGGTATGCGCCATTGTTGGTGACATCCGTTTTCATAAAAATTTTCTTTACATCTAGGTTGATGAATACATCTTTGTTGATTTGGAAGTCCACGCCCGCCTGCAACGCGCCACCAAAGCTATTTTTACTCACATCTATTCCTGTACCCAGATTCACGCTGTAAAAGCGCGTGTAGTTCAGCCCGGCACCTACATAGGGGCGAATTGTTGCATTGGGCGTGAAGTGGTATTGAGCAGTTAAGGTCGGGGGCAACACACCTACTGTACCAACCTTAGATCCAGCAGATAAAACATCATGCTTAGTGGTTGCGGCAATCAGTTCCAGCGCAATGTTATCGGTTAAGAAGCGCGTCACATCGACTTCTAAGGTGGTTTGATTGGCAACACTGACCCCAGTAACAGGCGCAGAGCTGGAGGATGGCTGTACCGAAATAACGCGACCACGCACTAAATAATCACCTGCCGCCGCCTGTGCCGCTCCTGCAATCAACGTTGCGGCGATTACAGTCATTGTCATCCATGCTTGTTTTTTCATTTTCATACTCTCCTAAATACCCTCAGCGGAATGCTAAAGACGAGCGAAGCATACGGCGCGAAAAAAACAGTGATATTGATTTAAGTCAAAAACCCTAAAAGTTTAGGGTTTTATTTTTTGCTGAGCAGTTAGGCGAGAGGGGGCAGCTTGTTAAGCTGGCGAGGCATACTGATTAAAGCTCCGTTTGGAGATTAGGCAATTCGATAACGGGTTCTAACATGAGCGCGGCACGCGTTTCAGGCGTTTCTAAACTAATGCGTCCCAACGTGCCGCCGCGATAATCGGTGAGCAAAATCATGGCGGCTTTTTCGATGTCTAGTTCGCCTGCACGACCTTTGCTTTTCAGCAAACAGCCGCGCTTTTTAGCAATGGCTTCCACTAAGCCGATGCCGTCCAAAGCCGTGCCATCGGCAAGGTGCAGGGAAATTTTGTAGCGCGCCACGATTTGTGCGGGATAACGCGCCAACAAAATGTCGCCTAAAAACGCCGCGACTTCTTCGTCTATGGTGGCGTTGCGGCCAATCGCATGTATCGCCGCGAGCATCAGGCCATCATTAGGATTTTCGATTTTCGGCCACAGCAAACCGGGCGAATCGGTGAGCATCATGTGACCATTGAAGTTATGTTTTTGTTGCGACTTAGTCACCGCAGGTTCGTCGCCGACATTTGCCACGCGACGTTTCAACAGCGTGTTCATCAGCGTCGATTTACCCACATTGGGAATGCCCATAATCATCAAACGCAGCGGCTTGTGATTGTCATCGCGATGAGGGGCTAAGGGCTGACACAGATTGGGAATGCGTGCCGCGTCGCTGGCATTTTTGCAACTCAAGGCGACCGCTTTGACATGGGCTTGTTGGTTGTAAAACGCTAGCCACGCTTGCGTCGCGATTGGGTCAGCTAAATCGGCTTTGTTGAGAATTTTTAAGCACGGGCGTTGGCGATGCAGGCGCAGCTCTTCAATCATCGGATTACGGCTCGCCTCAGGCGCGCGCGCGTCCAGCACTTCGATGATGACATCGGTAAATTCCATCGTTTCGGCGGCTTTGTTGCGCGCCGAATTCATGTGACCTGGGAACCACTGAATTGCCATTGCGAACCTTTCAAAATTTATTATTTAGGCGACATGTAAAACTATGTCTTGGCTACGACTAACCTAAAGGTAAGTCTCGCCGCAACTTCGTTGTCGCTCATTCCTAGTCTATCTAGCGATATGCCCGCGTCATTCGCTGATGAAACAACTAGCCATTCGACTAAGCCAGCAAGCTGGCAAGTCGCTGGTTATGCGGGGCTCCTTGCGCTTCATCCTAAATAAAGAATTTTGCAAGGTTCTCGTTTAGGTGTTGATAAAAAGGGCGCGGATTTTAACCGTTGCGGGGGTGGCGCGTCTTAAATACTCGCAGCGTTTTGCCTGTGGGATAATCGCGCGCTTTTTTCGAGCTTGATTTAGGACGCTGCTGATGATTCATCTTTTCACTTTAAGCGATGGTCGCTTAATTCCGCTGGCAACTTTGGCCGCCCCGCCACAGCACGCGATTTGGCTGGATATTGTCGCGCCCACCGCCACTGAGCGCGCTTGGGTGCGTGAACATTTCAATTTGGATTTGCCGCAAGCCGAACATTTGCGCGACATCGAAGCCAGCGCGCGCTTTTATGAAGAGCAGCACGAGCTACATTTACACTCGGATTTTTTGTCGGGCACAGATGCCGATTCACCGAGTGCCATCGTCGCATTTGTGGTGGCGAACAATGTGCTGTTTAGCGTGCATGAAGTGGATTTGCCTGTGTTTGCGCAGTTTCGCGAACGCGCCCACGGACATCCCGATTTGCTCGATAACAGTCTGGATGTGCTGATTGATTTGTACGGCTCAGATGTGGAGTTTTCGGCGGACGCGCTGGAAACGGTGTATGCCGATTTGGGCGCGACTAGCAGCAAAGTGTTGGGACAAAATTTGCACGATAGCGCGGCGGCAGAAGTGTTAGCAACCATCGCCAAAGCCGAGCATTTGAATGGGCGGATACGGCGTAATTTGATGGACACGCGGCGTGCCATGTCGTTTTTAATGCGCAGTAAATTATTGACTAATGCGCAACTGGAAGAAGCCCGCCTGACCTTGCAAGACATAGATTCTTTGGATGGACATACCACCTTTTTGTTCGACAAAATTAACTTTTTAATGAACGCCACCGTGGGCTTTATCAACATCAATCAAAACAAAATCGTGCGGCTGTTTTCGGTCGCGTCAGTGGCTCTGTTGCCGCCCACGTTAATCGCCTCGATTTACGGTATGAACTTTAAGCACATGCCCGAACTGGACTGGTTAAATGGTTATGGCATGGCGTTGGGTTTGATGTTGGCTTCCATGGTTATTCCATTTTCTTGGTTTTACCGCAAAGGTTGGCTGAAATGAAGCGCGCGCTGTGTGCCTTGCTGTGTTTAGGTTTAAGCGACCTTTGTTTAGCCGAAACCTTACCAACGTGCTTGGAAAAATTTCCGCAACAAGATGCGGCGCGACTGAAGTGTTATGACGACGCGCTGCCTGCGCTGGTGCGCGTGCCGAGCTATACCGTGCAACATGTCGAGCGTTCGTATCTCACCCGCGTGTGGAATTTGGATGATGAAAATAATGACGACGATAGCAAGCTGGGACGCTTGCAACCGTATCGGCAAAATTACTTATTGCTGCGCGACACCAACAAACCCAACGCGCTGCCTAGCTCAGGCGTAGCTGGGCATAGCACGCTGCTAGCCATAGATAGCAACCATGTCGAAGCCAAGTATTTAATCAGTGTTAAAGCCGACATTGGCGAGCAGCGCGACATCAATTTTTTGGGGCTGAAAACCATCCGCATGTGGGGCGCATATACGCAGCAGTCGCATTGGCAAATTTTGAATACGCGCAATTCGTCGCCGTTTCGCGAAACTAATTATTCGCCTGAACTCATCCTTACTTTGGGCACCCATAATCCATCGGGTTTGAAGCTGATTAACTTGGGCATCGAGCATCAATCTAATGGTCGGCCGCTGCCCGATTCGCGCAGTTGGAATCGTCTGTATGCCTTGGGTGGCTGGGAATGGAATAACCGCACCTCGATTTTGACGCGCGCTTGGTGGCGCATTCCTGAAGCCAAAACGAATGACGACAACCCCGACATCGTCCATTACTTAGGCATTGCCGATATGGTGCTGCGTTGGGAAACCGCCGACCGTCCGCAAGCCGCGTCGTTATTGCTGCGCAACAATTTGCAAGTTCACAATAATCGCGGCTTTGCGCAACTCGATTGGGCAATGCCGTTCAATATCGGCAAGTCGGCGCGGGTGCATTTGCAACTCGGACACGGCTACGGCGAAAGCCTGATTGATTACAACTATCGCCAGACCACGTTAGGGCTGGGCTTATCTTTTAGAGAGTGGTAACGATGAACACAGAACAAACCCATTACCAGCGCATTGGTGGCGCAGCACAAGTCCGCGCGCTAGTGGTGCGCTTTTATCAAGTCATGGACGAGTTGCCCGAAACTTACGGCATTCGCAAAATGCACGCGCCGCATCTGCAAAGTGCCGAAGACAAACTGTATAAATTCTTATCGGGATGGATGGGCGGCCCGCAATTATTCGTCGAAGAATATGGGCATCCGCGCCTGCGTGCGCGCCACTTGCCGTTTGCCATCGGCAATTCAGAACGCGACCAATGGCTGTTATGTATGAACCGTGCGTTGGATGAGGTGGTCAGCGATGTCGCGTTGCGCCACGAGTTGTCCGAGGCGTTCGCTAAGGTTGCCGATCACATGCGCAATAAAGAAGGCTAAAAATAAAAAATCTCAATGCTTATTGCTTATTGCTTATAGGTGGCGTGACACTCAACACAATACTGCATCGTTTTATTCAGCGCGCGCAGCGAGGCATTCATGTCTTTGGTATGCAAGGTGTCGCCCAATTCATCGCCACTCTTGTGAAAAGCCAATCCAAGTTTCTCGAATTTTTCATTGTTAAACATGCCACACATGGATTGCATCTCTGGTGATAAACCGAGTTTGGTATGCGCTATTGTTGCCGCTTCTTCGAATTTGTTTTCTGAGATTAAACCAACGATATTTTTGATAGCCTCAACATGTTCGCGCATATTTGATAGCTGATGTAGCTTCATCCCCCCCGTTACACCAAGAGAGGTGCGCATATCCATCGAATTCATTTCATGATGATGCCCCATGTGCATTGGCTCATCACCCGCAAATGTTTGAGCTACGCCGAAACACCCCGCAAAAATCGAAACAGCTAACAATATCTTTTTCATCATGCACTCCATAAAAACATTAAATAAGAATTTACTAAAATAACAAGGTGCATTTAATCACAAAATTTACCTGACAAGGTGCGGCAAATTGTCGCACCTTGAAGTTGAGTTACTGCGTTAGCAAGCGATTGATTACCGCACCTGCCAACATAAAACCAAATATCGGCGGCATATAACTAATCGTGCCGTTTACCGAGCGCGGACGACCTCTATCGACGGGTTGCGGCGGTAGCGGTGGGCGCGGATGTTCGTCGGTATAGACGGTCAACACGCCTTCTTGAATACCTGCTTCGCGCAAGCGGCGGCGCATTTCGCGCGCCAGTGGGCAGATGCTGGTGGTGCTGATGTCGGCGACGCGGATGCGCGACGGGTCGAGTTTATTGCCCGCGCCCATGCTGGATGCGACATTCAAACCCAGCGATAAACTATGCGTCACCAGCGCGACTTTGCAGTTCATCGAGTCGATGCAGTCGATGACAAAATCGCAATCATGCGGCACCAGTTCATGCACGTTTTCTGGCCCTAAAAAAGTTCTAATTAGAACCACTTGGCAATCAGAATTGATGTCGGCGATGCGGGCTTTCATCAACTCCGCTTTGGACTGCCCAACGGTGGACAGTAGCGCGGGTAATTGACGATTGATATTGCTGATCGCCACCAGGTCGTGATCCATCAGCGTTAACCGCCCGATACCCGCGCGCGCTAATGCCTCGGTGCAATAAGAGCCCACGCCACCTAAGCCCGCGACAAACACATGCTTGCCGCGCAAGTTGGCGATGCCGTCGTCGCCCAACAAAATTTGGGTGCGTTCAAACTGGGGAGGGAGATGAGTTTTCATGGTGTAAATGAACAGAATTAACAATCCGCCATTATACGGACGGAATGTTTTTTTAACGACGCAGCAAGGGCAAAACCTGCAAAGCATTGAACGTGGTCAGCTCGGCAATTTCAGCTAGCGGAATGCCGCGCAAGTCCGCTAAAGTTTGCGCGATGCGGGCTAAATTCTCTGGCGTATTTGCCTCGCCACGCGCTAAAAAAGCTGGCGGCATATCGGGTGCGTCGGTTTCCAGCACGAGACTGTCCAGCGGTAAAGTTGTCGCTAACTCACGAATGCGCAAGGCGCGGTTATGCGTCATCGCGCCGCCAAAACCGAGCTTGAAACCCAGCTTAATTAGCGCGTCAGCTTGTGAACGACTGCCGTTAAACGCATGAGCAATGCCGCCACAAACAGGATGTAAGCGCAAATTTTGCAACACCGCATCGACCGCTTTGCGCACATGTAGCAGCACGGGCAAATCAAATTCGCGCGCCAGTTTTAATTGTTCAGCAAAGAAAAACTGTTGCTGCGCCGCGTCAAAATTTGCAACAAAAAAATCCAAGCCAATTTCACCCACCGCCACCGCATCGCCATCACGCAAAAAATCGCGCAGCGTGAGCAAATCATGGTGCGTTGCGGATGCCACATAGAGCGGATGGATGCCGTAAGCGGCGGCGCAATTTTTATGCTGTTGCGCCAGTGCGCGCACCGCTGTGAAATTATTTGCCGCGACGCTAGGCACGACGATGGTCGTGACGTGTTGCCGTTGCGCTGCGTGGAGGAGAGCGGTTTGAGTGCCACAAAATTCTGCGGCATCGAGATGGCAATGCGTGTCAATGAATTGCATCAATGTCTAGACGAACGGGAGTTGGGAGAGCGATTTATCGGGCGATATTTTTTAGAGATAGCTATCGCCCGATAGCTTTGCAGCCGCACTCGACGAAACGATAAATGGCTGGTGTTAGCTAGCCGTTAGGGCAGCGAAAACAGCCCCATGGTGACAATAATTTTGCCCATCACGCCGCCATGTTCGATGAGCTGGTGTGCTTGACCCACTTCGACGAGGGGTAGTTGGCGCGATACCAGTACGCCTAATTTCCCTGCTTCAATCAGCTTTGCGCCGTCTTCTAAAATTTTGCGTTGGCGGATGCGTTGGTCGTGTAACGCCATCAATTGTGGCGTGAGCATCAACTCATAGCACAAGGTGAGATTACGCAAGCGTGCCACTTGTGCATCGGCAGCCGTCATGGGTGTTGCCATGATGGTGACCACCTTGCCGCCAACTTTGGTAGCGGCTAAGGACTTGAGAAAAGTATCGCCGCCGACCGTGTCTAACACCACGTCCACGCCTTGTTTGTCCGTCCACGCCATGACTTCCTCGACAAAATTTTGCTTTTTGTAGCGGATGATTTTTTCTGCGCCCAAGGCTTGAGTGAGTGCGGCTTTTTTATCATCGCTGACCGTCACCGCAACGCGTGCGCCTAAGTGGTGCGCCAACTGCACCGCAATATGCCCCACGCCCCCCGCGCCACCATGTATCAGAATGGTTTGCCCAGCCTGAAGGTTGGCTTTTTCGATTAACGCTTCCCATGCGGTAATCAGCACCAAGGGCAACGCCGCGCTGTCTTGCATACTTAAATTGGCGGGTTTGAGTGCGCAGCAGTCTTCGTGCAAGGTGGTGTATTCGGCGTAACAGCCCGCCTCCAAACCGATGCCGCCGTTATTGAAATAGACCATGTCACCGACCTTGAAGCGCGTAACTTGATCGCCGACTTCATCGACTACGCCCGCGCCATCGCAGCCCAGAATAGCGGGCAATCGGTCGGGGTAATAGATGGGTTTGAGGCGCAATTTAGCGTCGATAGGATTGATGCCGGCAGCGGCTAACTTAACGCGTAGCTGAAAAGGTGAAACCACTTCGGGAATGTTGAGATCGCGCAAATGAAATACATCTATTCCGCCCGGTGCTGTTACTAACATGGTTTGCATCTTGTCGCCCTCATTAAATGACACCAAGGGCTATGTTAAACTGCGCGACTTTTTTTTGCACAAATTTGGCGGCCTAGATATGTCTGGAAACACTTTTGGTACTTCGTTTACCGTCACTTCATTCGGCGAATCGCATGGCGCTGCAATCGGCTGCATTGTGGATGGTTGCCCACCTGGCATGGACTTATGTGCGGCCGATTTGCAGCATGACCTCGATCGCCGCAAACCCGGCACGTCTCGCCACGTCACGCAACGCCGCGAATCCGACACGGTGGAAATTCTCTCTGGCGTGTATGAAGGCAAAACCACGGGCACGCCGATTGCGCTGCTAATCCGCAACGAAGACCAGCGCAGCAAAGACTACGGCAGCATTGCCGATACCTTCCGCCCTGGTCACGCCGACTACACTTACTGGCAAAAATTTGGCATTCGCGACCCACGCGGCGGCGGACGTGCGTCGGCGCGCGAAACGGCGGCACGCGTGGCAGCGGGCGCGATTGCGAAAAAATGGTTGGCGGAAAAATTTGGCGTATTAGTGCGCGGCTATTTAGTGCAACTGGGCGACATTAAAATCCCGTTCAAAAGCTGGGACGATTTGAATGCCGAAAATAATAGTTTTTTCGTCACAGATGCCAGTTTTGTGCCGCAACTGGAAAGCTATATGGACGCGCTGCGCAAATCGGGCGATTCCATCGGCGCGAAGCTGGCAGTGGTGGCGCAAGGCGTGCCCGTCGGTTGGGGTGAGCCTGTATTTGACCGCATTGATGCCGACATCGCGCACGCGCTGATGGGCATTAACGCGGTCAAAGGGGTGGAAATTGGCGCGGGCTTTAATTGCGTCACGCAACGCGGCAGCGAACACGGCGACGAACTCACGCCACACGGCTTTTTAAGCAATCACGCGGGCGGCATTTTGGGCGGCATTTCGACGGGTCAAGACATCGTCGCGCATTACGCGATTAAGCCGACTTCGAGCATTCGTTTGCCGCGTCAGTCGATTAACAAAGCGGGCGAAGCGGTGACGGTTGCCACCGAAGGTCGTCATGATCCGTGTGTCGGCATTCGCGCCACGCCCATCGCAGAAGCCATGCTGGCGTTGGTGTTGATGGATCACGCACTACGTCATCGTGCGCAAAATGCCGATGTGGTGTGCAACACACCAAAAATTGTTTAACACACGGAATCCATCATGAAAAATCCTTGGTTATTTATTAGTGCTGCGCTTGCCGCGTTAGGCTTGTCAGCTTGTGCCGCGCTGATTCCAAATCAATACGCCGTACCGAAAGCCAAGCTGGAAAGCCGCCTTCAGCAATCTTTTCCGCTGCAACGCGAGGTCGGCAAAGGCTTGCTGAGCGTGAGTTTGAACACGCCCGTGTTGAATTTATTGGCGGACCAGAATCGCGTCGAATTGCTCGGCGATTTTGCCGCGCATTCCTTGTTGATGGATGCGCTGACAGGACAATTTACGGTAAGCGGCGGCTTACGTTATGACAGCGCAGAACAGGCGATTTATATGCAGGATGCGCGGTTAGACAAACTGCAAATCAGCACCGACGTGGCTGCCGCCGACATGCTGCGTCCCTTTCTCAATACCATGCTGCGCGAATACCTCAATAGCACACCGCTGTATCGTTTTCAAAAAGATGAATTACGTTTCGCGGGTAAAACAATCAACATCACAAGCATACAAATTGAAGCTGCTGCGGTGGTACTCAAGCTCCAAGCGCATCAATAAGCACACCCTATTCGCCCAGCACATCCGCGCCTTTAGGTGGCGTGAAAGAAAATTGCGTGGTGGGGAATTTGGGGTTGTGCTGCATCTGGCTAAAGCGTAATACTGTTTTGTGAGCGAAGGCATCGTTCAATTCCATCACCGCCAATTCAAACAGAATAAAGACTTTGCGTGAGCCAGTTGATTGCCTGCGGAATCCAATGTTTAAGCAGGGTCTGCGCCTTGTGCAGCCTTACCTTCCACGATGGCGATTTCGGCGGGTGTGAGGTCATACAGCGCGTAAACCAGTTGGTCGATTTCTTTTTCTAGCGCGGAAGTGTCGGTGCTTGGATTTTGCTTTTTGATTGCCAAAATACTGCCAATCCTAGCTACAAAAATCTTTTGCTCTTTAGCGTTTGCTTTAGGAACTGGCAATTTCCGTAAAATCTCAATTTTAATCTGAGCAAAAACCTTTCCATCCTCATCGGTGCTAGCGCGATAGAACCAAGTGATAACCTTGCTATTTAGAATGCCTAAAACGTAATTTGGATGGTAATTTTCATTCGTTACCGTCGTGCCATGCAACGTATTTGCGTAGTAATAATTTTCATCATCATAGGTGGCGATAATTTCATCCGCAGTTTGACGTGTAAGAATTTTTGGTCTTTCAAATATAGATGGCGTTCTCATCCACAAACCAGGACGAACATCCGCCCCCCTTCTCTTTGTTTCGAGCTCCATCATTTCTTGCGGCTTGTAATTTACCCATTCGTTTGAGGAAGTAATGGAGTAACGACGAACATTAGAGCCGAATAGAAGTGGCTTAGAATCTTTATCTAGTGAGCTAGTCAGAAATAGTTTGTCTTCGACCTTTCCCTGAATAATTCCATCTTTTGTGTCAGAAATATCGCCTAAGTACACACAGCTAGACGCTATCTTTTTTAACAACGCATGTTTTTCTTCGCTGTAATTTAGATCGAATTGCAAAGAAGGCGACAACTCAAAATATGGAATCGGTATTTTTATTGAAGCAATTTGCTGAATACCAACTTCAGTCACTTTTCTTTTCACCAACACACCATCAGTTGAGCCTCCCTGTCTCTTAAACAACAGGATAATCGAATCAACTACGGCTTCAAAAACCTGCTCCCCAAAAGATACAAACTCACAAAGAGTATTTTCTTTAATTAACCATTCTCTAATCTCTTTGCATTGAGTATTAAGCAAGATGCGGTCGGGGATTATTAAGTCAGCATATCCGTTCGTTTTTACGAGTACCTCACACCGCTCCATGAAAAGATAAAACAAATTAAATCGACCTAGTGCGAATTTGTACTGAGCTTCATAAAAGCGACGCTCCGGCTCCAGAATTTCTTTTATTTGAATGTAAGGCGGATTCCCTATCACCACATCAAAGCCCACAAACACGCCGTCGTCATCCAGCACTTCGGGGAATTCAAACCGCCATTCAAAAGCGTTTTGATAGATTTTGTTGCTCTTTATTTCCTCGATTTCAGTGTCGAGTTTGTCGAATTGGGTTTTGAGTTTGGCGAGTTTTAGCAGCCGTTCTTTTTTATCTTTGGCGGTTTCTTCCAGCAAGGTTTGCGGCAACTCCAGCGCACGACATTCCACACGCAAATTCTCTAGCCGCTTGGCTTTCGGGTCGTGATACACCATCTCGCTGCGGAAGTTATTTTTGATGTCGGCAATCAAGCGTTCCATCTCAAACTTTTGTTCTTTGCTCGTGGCATTGCGATAGGTTTGCACCGCCTGCCGATACTCCACCACCGACAATTTATTTTTCTTCAACGCCTCTTTCAAGTCCACATCCAATGCGAAACGGCTAATCAGTGAGTTGCCCACTTTGATATTGATGTCGATATTGGGCAGGGTTTCCAGTTGCCCATCGGCGTTGTAATAGGCGTTTTTGAGCAGCTCTATCCACAAGCGCAATCGGCAAATTTTTACCGAGTTGGGGTTGATGTCCACACCAAATAAACAGTTTTCAATCAGGGTTTGTTTTTCAAGAAACAGTGTTTTTTGGATGCGCGCACTCTCCACATTCGTCGGGCTATACGCAAACTCGTCGCCATCTTCATCGCGCACCATCAGCTCGTCGTGCACCACAGTGATGGCGTAATTTTTTAGTCGTTTGCCGTCGCTGTCTTGCAAAATTCCCAGCTCGCTTTTAATCGCAATCAGCTCGTTTAACGCGGACACTAAAAAGTGTCCTGAGCCGACAGCGGGGTCGCAAATTTTCAGGCTGTTGAGGATTTGGTTGGCTTCGGTTCTCGCCTCTACACCCGCTTCAATTTTGTCGTCCAGCTCTGCAATGTCTTTGCAAGTCCAGCCTTTTACGTCATTAAACTTTTGCACCACGGCGCGGCGCAATGCTTCGCGGCACATATACATGGTGATAAAGCCGGGCGTGAAAAATGAGCCGTCTTTGTAGCCGTTAATCTTTTCAAAAATTAAGCCCAGCACCGAGGCGTTAATCAAGGTCTTGCTGTCGTCTTTTAGCTCGTCTGCGCCTTCGCTTGTAAAGTCGTAAGAATCGAGAAAAGCAAACAAATATTCCAGCGTGTTCAGCTCGCCCTTTCTGCGCTTGTCTTTGCCAGCTTTGAGTACAGTCGAGCCAAAAATTGGCAAAGTGATTTCGCCTGACAAGTTGCTAATGGTGAGCACTTTGCGCTCTATCTCTGTCGTCTCAAAAAGTGAACTATTCAAATAGGGTACTTTGGCAAAAGTCTTTTGGATTTCTGCTTCACGCGCTGCGGGCTGACGCGCCAGCACCTTAAAAAACAAATCATCCAAATCGTCAAAGCTTCTAATGCGCTGGATGTTGAGGAAGTTATAACTTATATCACCTTTGTGATATGTGCTGAGCTGTGCTTCAAGCAGTTTTAAGAACAACACGCGGTTGACCCAAGTGATAGCCAGCTCTAGCCCCACGTTGAACAACTGCTCTTGTGGTGTGTCGCCGTACACCTTGGGGTTTTCAAAATTGCGTAGCTTGTCTTGCGCATCCATTTTTGAAATGGCGTTTTCTAACAACGAGGCGCGATTGCGTTCCCCTTCTTTTTTGCGCTGAATGAGTTTTTTGCTGCCGTCTTTAACTTCGACCAAACCGATGATGTGCAACAACTCTGAATAAAAATCTTTGTTTAGGCTGTTGCTGTCATTGGCGAATGGGAGTTTGAGTAAATGTTCAGGTGAAAAAATCTTAAACAAAGCAATGCTCTGTTTGTCGCTGCGCTTGTCACGCAAGTCGAAATGTGTGAATTCGACATCACCCATTTTCTCAATCGCAGGCTTGGCGATTTCTTTATAGAAAAAATCGGTGGTACTTCCAGACAGTCGTCCCGCCTCAAATTCGTTGAACTTCTTTACCAGTGCGGTGTTGTCGGCAAACGCTTTCTCAAAAACCTGCGCATCAAAAACGAACCATTCGTAACCGTTGGTAATGATGAGGTGCTTGACCGAATAATTCTTGCCCATGATGCGCAGGCGTTCGCGCAGGTAATACAACACCAACTCTTGCATCGCTCTGACGTTGAGATTTTCCAGCGTGGGCATTTCCGCTTGATTGCTTGCACGCTTCACCTCAAGGATGACACCCACCGAATCACTGGACGACTTGCCGTTATGAACTGCCAGATCAATCCGTTCGCTGGTATTGATGAAATAGGCAGGGAAATGGAAAGCGTATTTCAGAAAGTCTGAGATATGATTTTTATGATGCTCTTCGGACTCGTTCGGGCTGGCGTTAATCTGCGCAACCAACTCCGCCAACTTAGCTTTGAATTGCTCAAACTGCTCGCGGCTAGGCTTGATTTTTAATACCGCAGGCGTAAGCGATTGGCTGGGCGTTTTAACAATCAACATTTTTTATTCGCCCAGCACATCCGCGCCTTTAGGTGGCGTGAAAGAAAATTGCGTGGTGGGGAATTTGGGGTTGTGCTGCATCTGGCTAAAGCGTAATACTGTTTTGTGACCGAAGGCATCGTTCAATTCCATCACCACTAATTCCGACTTTTCGTTGAAGCCCATGCGAATTTTGTCGAAACTGGTGTCGCTGGCTTTCGCTGTGGCTTGCAGCCATTCGATACCGTCGCCTGCACCGTCTTCTTTGAGATTAAAACCGCGCTCGATTTCATTGCTGCCTGACAATAAAGCGGCGGGGCTGCTGCCTAATGCGGCATCTAATTTTTTCACCGTGACTTGATTCAAATCCACGTCATACAACCAAAATTTTGCACCGTCGCCAACGATGAGTTGCTCATACGGTTTTTGATATGCCCAACGAAATTTTCCAGGACGTTGAAATTGCATCACACCCGCCGCGCTTTGTACACGCTTGCCGTTTTGATCGCGCACATCTTGAGTGAAATTTGCTTGTGCAGAATGCGTCGCGGCGATGAAAGTTTTGAGCTTTTCGATAGCGGCGGCGTGGACGTTGGGCGCGCACATGAGAATTGACAGACTGAAAATAATTTTCTTAAACATGTTAATACCTGTTAAGTGGGGAAGGGAGAAGAGTAAAAGGGGGAAGGGTAAAATCGGTCGCGCGCGGTTGGTTTTACCCTCCCTTTACCCTTCTCGATTTGGAGCCAGCACTTCGCGGTTGCCGTTGCTTTGCATCGCAGACACTAAGCCTGCCGCTTCCATTTGTTCGACTAATCTTGCGGCGCGGTTGTAGCCGATGCGCAGATTTCTTTGCACTAGCGAGATGGAGGCGCGGCGCGATTTGAGGACAATTTCGACGGCTTGGTCGTAGAGCGGATCGGCTTCTGAACCTAGCGTTGCACCGCCACCTTCCTCATTTTCCGCGCCCGCTTCATCTAGCGAATTGAGCACGCCGTCAATGTATTGCGGCTCGCCTTGCGACTTGAGATATTCGGTGACGCGATGCACTTCTTGGTCGGACACGAATGCGCCGTGTACGCGTTGCGGATAGCCTGTGCCGGGCGGCAGATATAGCATGTCGCCCTGACCTAACAAGGCTTCCGCGCCCATCTGATCGAGGATGGTACGCGAGTCAATTTTGCTCGACACTTGAAAAGAAATACGCGTGGGCACGTTGGCTTTTATCAAGCCCGTAATCACATCCACAGAAGGACGTTGCGTTGCTAACACCAAGTGAATGCCGCAGGCGCGAGCTTTTTGCGCGAGGCGTGCGATGAGTTCTTCTATCTTTTTACCGACCACCATCATCAAATCTGCCAGCTCGTCGATGAACACCACCAGCATCGGAATTTCTTCTAAGGCTTCAGGATTTTCAGGGGTGAGCGTGAAGGGATTGGTGAGCGGTTTGCCTGCCTTAATTGCATCGCGAATTTTTTGGTTATAGCCCGCCAAATTACGCACCCCCAACGCCGACATCAGACGATAGCGTTTGTCCATTTCCACCACGCACCAATTCAAGCCTGACGCGGCTTGGCGCATATCGGTGACGACGGGCGCGATGAGATGCGGAATATCGGCGTACACCGACAGCTCCAGCATCTTCGGGTCGATCATCAACAGGCGCACTTGTTGCGGCGTGGCCTTGTAGAGAATGCTCAAAATCATCGCGTTAATGCCCACTGATTTACCTGAACCCGTGGTGCCCGCGACCAACACGTGCGGCATTTTGGCGAGGTCGGCAACCACGGGGTTACCCGCAATATCTTTGCCCATCACCACGGTTAGCAGCGAGTTCATCTCGGCATAGGCTTGCGAACTTAAAATCTCGGAAAGTTGCACCATCTGGCGTTTCGGATTGGGCAGCTCCAACGCCATGTAAGCCTTGCCCGGTATGGTCTCAACCATGCGAATGCTGACCACCGACAAAGCGCGCGCCAAATCTTTCACCAAGTTAATAATCTGGCTGCCTTTCACTCCCACCGCAGGCTCGATTTCGTAACGCGTAATCACCGGACCTGGATATGCACCGACCACGGTGACGCTGACACCAAACTCTTTGAGCTTGCGTTCGATTAGGCGCGAAGTGAATTCCAGCGTGTCGGCGGAAACGGTTTCGGTGTGCGTCATTGCCGCGTCTAATAAATGCAGTGGCGGCAGTACCGAGTCGCGAATTTCGGTAAATAACTGGGTTTGCTTTTCTTGGATGACACGCTCGGATTTGACCACTGCGACGACGGGCATTTCGATATGTATCGGTTGATGTTCTTCGACGCGTTTCTTTTCTTCGTTGACCACGGCACTGCGTTGCGTCATCGCCACCGCACCAATGCGTTTGTCGCGCCGCGTTTGCCAAGTGCGCCGCGCCCAAGCGTAAGCGGCTTCGAGGGACGCACCGAGTAGGTCGATGAGACGCAGCCAAGACAAACCGCTGAATACGCTAAAGCCCGTGGCAATCAGGGCAACCAGCAATAAAGTCGCACCCGTAAAGCCAAACACATAAGTCGCGGCGTTGCCCAAGATCTCGCCGAGCATCCCGCCGGGGGCGAGCGGCAACGCCACTTGTAAGCTGTGTAAACGAATGGTTTCGAGCGCGCTGCTGCTGGCCAATAACACCGCAAAACCGAGATTGCTCAACCACAGTGCGCGCGCTTGAAACACGCTGTCGGCACGCAACTGGCGGTAACCCGCCCACACCCGTTGCAACATCAACGCCACCCACCACCAAGCTGACATACCAAATACATAAAACAAAATATCGGCAAGATACGCGCCGAATACGCCGCCCGGATTGTGTGTGAGTGCGCCTGTGCCGCTGTGCGACCAAGCCGCATCGCCGCGATTAAAGCCAAACAAGATGAGGGTGAGATACGCGCCGCAAGCGAGCAATAACAACCAACGCGATTCGCGCACCACACGTAAAAGTTTTGGCGTGTGCGCCGCGCGATTCGCATCATTCATTACGCCGCTCCAATCAGGCCAAGTTGTGATGCCACGCGCACCGCTTCCATACGACTATTGACGCGCAGCGTTTGATACAAAGCGGCGACGTGGATTTTAACAGTGCCTTCAGCGAGGGCAATTTCGCGGGCGATTTCTTTATTGCTCATGCCTTCTGCTAAGTGTTTCAGCACCTGCATTTGTCGCGCAGTTAGTCCATATTCATTGGTGTTGATACTGCGTTTGTCGCGGCGTTCAGGTTCGTTGTCCTGCAAACCATCACCATGTTGCAACAGTTGCGGTGGTACATACACACCGCCTGCCAAAACAAGATTGAGCGCGCTCAACATCACGGGTGCAGTGGAGCTTTTGCAGACAAACCCCATCGCGCCGCTACTCATGACTTTTTCCATCAAGCTGCGACCTTCTTCACCGGAAATAATCACCAAGGGAATATGCGGATAGCGTTGATGAAAAAACTTCACCGACACCGCACCTTCGCTGCCTGGCATATTCAAATCCATCAGCGTTAAATCTAAATCGGGATGCAGGTCAGCTTGTTTTAAGGCATCGACAAAATTACTTGCCTCAATAATTTCGATACCGTCTTGTAATTGTTGCAGCACATAACGCATACCTTCGCGAAACAAGTTATGGTCATCAACTAATAGAATTTTCATTTTTAACGACTCCCTAGATTGGCACTTTTTACATCTTTAATAATAACATCGGGCGGTTGCAGTGGTATTTGTAAACTAAAACGTGTGCCTACTCCGAGCGTCGATTCGACTTGTAATTTGCACTGCAATAATAAACTTAGCCGTTGCACGATTGCCAGTCCCAAGCCTAAGCCTTGTCGGCGATCGCGCTGTTCGTTGCCAACCTGAAAATACTCATCAAAAATTTGCGGTAAATGTTCCGTTGCAATGCCGATACCAGTGTCGGCGACTTCGATTTGTAACACGGTGTCGAGGACATAAGCGCGCAAGCTCACTTCGCCTTGTAGTGTGTAGCGCAATGCGTTCGCCAACAAATTACGCAGAATGCGTTCCAATAATAAAGGGTCGCTATACACCGTGGTGGCACACGGTACGATGCGTAAATGCAGATTTTTTTCATGTGCGCTGGCGGCAAATTCATTGCCTAGTTGCGTCAATAAATCTTGCACTGAAAATTGTGTATAACGTGGTGTAATCACCCCAGAATCAAGGCGCGAGACATCTAATAAAGAGTCCAGCATTTGTCCCAACACATCCACTGAATGTTCGACTTGGCTCAAAATTTCGCCGCCGCTGCGGCTGCTGACATGCGCTTTTAAGGCTTCCACAAATAAGCTCAGCGCGTGCATGGGCTGGCGCAAGTCGTGACTGGCAGCCGCTAAAAATTTGGATTTGGATTGGTTGGATTGCTCGGCAATTAAACGCGCGGTGTTGGCGATTTTTTTCTCGGCAATAAGTTGTAAAACTAATTCGACATTTTCTTCGCTGCGCTGCAACGACAAGGCGAAGGTTTTTGCCAAACCATAGCCCGTATGCAAAATAAACAGTAGATACAGCAACAACATGGCAGACAACATAGTATGTATCGCGTCGCCCACGCGCAAGGTGCTGAATAACAGCGGAGCCATGAGCAGCAAGGTGTATAGGTACATCGAGGCGGGATAAACAGGGTTCACTGTGACCGCGCCCGCTGACAGTCCCAACACAATACAAATCAGCAGAGCTTGATAAGCGATGTCGTGCGGCACGAACATCACCACGCTCGCACTGCCCATCACCGCACCCGTCAAACTGGTAAAAATTAAAAAACGATTACGCCAGCTTTTGCATTCAGCCTCATCACGGGTGTGTTGGTGATGCCGCCACCACAAGCTCATCTCCAATGCGTGCGCGCTATACAACAAACCTATCCAACACAGCAGCGAGACGTGCGCGACCTTGTCCCACATCAGCCACACCATCAATATCGCCAGTAACATTTGGCTGCCAACCATCAGTACATATTCGTTTAAGCGCGCACGAATCTGCGCACGGCGAATGGCAAGATTCTCAGCGTTAATGTCGAGTGATAATTTTTTTGCGAGGCTGGCTAACATCAACGCACTCCTTTAGGCATAAGGCACAATAAAGGCAAACTCACTGCCGTGTCCTTCAACCGATTTCACCTGCAAATGTAAGTCCAGCAAACTATCCAGCCGCTGCACAATCGCCAAGCCCAATCCCAGTCCATTGCTACGCTGGCGATGCGCGTTTTCGGCTTGATAGTATTCCTCAAAAATATGCGCGAGATGTTCGGGCGCAATACCGATGCCAGTATCGCTAATAGTTATGCGTATCCCGTTTGTCTCACGGCTACAACTTAAACTGACCTCACCCACCTCGGTATAACGCAGTGCGTTACTCAATAAATTGCGCAACACACGCTCGACTAATTGCGCGTCGCTATACACATAGGCAGCAGCGCAGCTTAAGTTGAAACGTAGGTTTTTTTGCTGTGCCAGCACGCTAAATTCCGCTTGCATACGCTGCATCAAAGGCACTAATTCAAACTTCGTAAAGTAAGTCTGCACCGCGCCAGAGTCGAGTTTTGACAGCTCCAATAAGCTGTTAAACATATCACCCAAAACATCAACCGAGGTGGCAATTTGTTCGACGATGATGTGCGTTTGTGGTGCGTGTTGCTGCATTTTTAATGCTTCAACAAATAGCGTGAGTGCTTGCATGGGCTGGCGTAAATCATGGCTGGCAGAAGCTAAAAAACGCGACTTTTGTTGCGTGGCATTTTCCGCGCGCAGTTTGGCTGATTGCAGTTGTTCGACGAGCTGCTGATTTTCCATATCGCGCTGCCAAAGATTTTCTAACAAGCGACTCCAGCTTGAGCCGCCGCGCCATAAATAGGCGTAATACAAAATCAACATTACGACGATTGCGCCATGCGTTAAATCAAATTCGCGCAGATGACTGCCCATTAGCGGCAGCAATAACAATCCCAGTGAAAGCCGCCAAGACGGCGTGTGCAAGGGATGTACCATTGCCGCGCCGCACGCAACCCCAACCTCAATCGCGGTCAATAAGGCTTGGTAGGCGAGGTTGTGCGGCACAAAAAACAGTACGCCCGTCGTACCCCAAATGAACCCCGCCAACATCGCCATCGCGGTTAAGCGACGATGCCATAAGCGCGTCTGCACAAAGGTGTGCGTGGTATGGCTGGCGCGCCACCAGAAAAATAATTCGACCGCTTGCGCGACGGCCATGATGGCAAGCCAGCTCAGCAGGGTGTGATGGGCTACTAGGTCCCACAGCAGCAACACTAGTAAGCAGGCGATGCTGGCAGGGGCGGCAATCAGCATCAGCGGATAGTCATATAGTCGCGCGCGTAGTTGTGCGGCGCGCACTGCAAAATTATCGGGGGTGATGAGTTCAGCCGAAAATTGCGTGCTGGCAAATTTCCCCGTTGTTTGGAAAAAAGTTTTCATCGTGTCAGCGCTAAAAGCAAGCGAATGTCTTGCGCAAACTGCGCCGCAGTTTGTCCATAGGGAGCTAACAAGCGCACCTGACCGCGCATGTCGATCAAATACGTTCCCGCGCTGTGATCGATGTTGTAGCCGGTTTTACTCGGCTGTTTTTGGTAACTCACGGCAAACGCGCGCGTCACCTTGGCGGTGGCTTGTGCGTCCCCCGACAAGCCTAAAAAATCGGGGTTAAACGCGGGAATAAAGTTTGCCAATAACTCCGTGGTGTCGCGCTCAGGATCCACCGTGACGAATAAAACTTGCACGCGTTTAGCGTCGTCGCCTAATAGTTGCATGGTCTGCGCTAGGTCTGCCAGCGTGGTCGGGCAGACATCGGGGCAATGCACATAACCAAAAAACAGCACCACCACCTTGCCGCGAAAATCCGCCAAGGTGCGCGGTGCACCGTGATGGTCGATGAGTTTGAAATCCACTTGCGCAAACTTTCCCGCCACCTCGCTGGCATGGAACGGCGAGGGTAACTTGGGCTCTTCGCAAGCCGTCAGCATCAACATCAACAGGAATAAAAAATTACGCAGCCACATGACAAGCCCCCGTCCAACCATTGATATAAAACGTGTAAGCAACTTTTATCAAACCATACACGCCCAATGCGACGACCAATAAACCCGCGCTCAAGCGCACTTTTGGCTGTTGCACCCAGCCTTTCACGCGCTGCCAAAACAAGCCTATCAGCAATAAATTCGGCAAAGTGCCCAGCCCGAAAGCCAGCATAATCAGCGCGCCGCTGCGCGTACTGCCACTCGCCAAGGCGGTGAGCAACACGCTGTACACCAAGCCGCACGGCAACCAACCCCACACCATGCCAAGTTGAAACGCGCGCCACGGGGTTGAGACTGGGAACAATCGTCGCGTCAAGGGTTGCAGACGTTGCCACAAGCCGCGTCCCACGCCTTCAATGCGCCGCACGAAATGCCCTAAGCCCGCTAAATACAGCCCCAGCGCAATGAGCATCAAACTCGATAAAGCGAACAGCAAATGCTGAATCGGCACTTGGTCGCGCCACAACAATCCTGCCGCGCCCACGCTGCCAACCAATCCCCCCGCCACGCCATAGCTCAAAATTCGTCCGCCGCTGTAAGCCAAATGAAATGGCCAGAGCGGTTTATTTTTGGGTAGCTGCGTGGTGAGAATGCCAACGATGCTGCCGCACATGCCCAAGCAATGCACGCCGCCCAGCAGTCCTACAAAAAATACCGCGATGATGCTGAAATCGGTCATGGTTAGTCGAGGATTTAGGATTTAGGGGTTTGTAGGAGCTCGATTTACGAGCGATTGCTGTACCGAAAAACATCGCTCGATAAATCGAGCTCCTACAAGCGGGTAGCGACTAAATTCGCGCGGCGCATGATGCCAGATTCAAACCAGTTGCGACATAGCCCGCATCTGGTTGTGCTTGAAATGGAATGACGCCTAGCAAGGGTGCGGCAATACGTTGCTGCAAAGCGGCGATATTTTCCTCACGCATCGCCATATTTTCATCCACGCAATTCGCCACCCAACCCGCTAAAGTCAAACCACGCGCGGCTATCGCTTGCACGGTGAGTAATGCGTGATTCAAACAACCCAAGCGCATCCCCACCACCAAAATAATCGGCAAACCTAATTGCTGCGCTAAATCGCCGCTGTCTTGCGTGTCGTTAAGCGGCACGATAAAGCCGCCCGCACCTTCGACGATGACCACATCAGCGAGTGCTTGCAAAGCATTAAATGACGCGACGATATGCGCTAAATCTATGCGGATATTTTCTTGTTGCGCGGCGAGATGCGGCGCGATGGCGGACGCGAAATGATAGGGATTGATAAGCGAATTTTCGGCTTGCACATTGCTTGCCGCATTCAAAAGTTTCACGTCTTCATGCAAGCCAGATTCATCGCATTCCGCCGCACCCGCAAGGGGCACATCCGGGGTGTCCCCGTTGCTGCGCAACGACCCTCCCGCCGCTATCGGCTTCATGCCGATGACGGCTGCGCCTTGCGCCGCAAAGCATTGCAGCAGCGCGCAACTAATCAGCGTCTTGCCCACATTGGTGTCCGTGCCGGTAACGAACAGACTCATCGCATCTTCTTGAAATCGGTCTTGATGATGGCGCGACCATCTGCGAGTTTCTTGGGTTGAGGCTTCCAGGCGTGGCCGTAAATCACTTCATAGGTCGCAGGCAGTTTGCCGTCGTGGCGCAACGCTTCGTAATTCTCCACCAACATTTTCCACGCCTGCTTGCCCATCAAACCCTGACCGCGCCCCGCCGTGGCGTTGTTCGCGCCTATGGCTTTTAAGTCGTGCAGCACGCTGCGCACATCGTCGTAGGTCAGGGTGAGATATTCCATATCCATCACCGGTTCGGCAAAGCCGCCGTGCGACAACATATCGCCGATGTCATGCATATCGGCAAAACGATTCAGGTGATTGTGTGCATCCACGCCATGGAAGGCCTGACGCAATTCCTTCAAGGTGTCAGGCCCAAATGTGCTGAACATCAGCAAACCTTCGACCTTCAACACGCGATGCAAATCGACGAGGGTCGCAGGCAAATCGTTGCACCATTGCACCGCTAGATTTGACCACACCATATCCAAACTATTCGAGGCAATCGGCAAGGCTTCCACATCGGCGCACACCAGCGCGGTTTTTTGTTGGCTGAAGATTTTTTGCCACCAACTTGACGTGCCGCGCGCCGCCTGCAACATGCCGATGGCGATGTCCAAAGAAATCATCTGCGCGGAAGGATATTTGGCGATGAGCTGGCGCGTGCCCCACCCCGTGCCGCTGCCCACATCCATGATGCGTTGCGGTTGCAGCTTGATGTAGTCCAAGCGTTCCAACATGCGCGTGCAAACTTCGCGTTGCAACACCGCAGTCGCGTCGTAATTGGTCGCAGCACGGCTAAAAGCGCGACGCATCTGGCGTTTATTTATTTCAAATTCATTCATGCAGAAATCTTTTTAGGTGTTCGTTAAATTGTTCGGGATGCGATAAAAACGGCGCGTGAGCTGCGCCTTGTATCATTGCCAATTTCGCGTGAGGCAGGCGCATAGCCATATATTGCGAGGCTTGCGGAGGCGTGAGGGTATCACGCTCACCTGCGATCACTAAGCTGGGCTGCGTGATGTTAGGCAATGCGGCGCGTAAGTCGCAATCACGCAAAATTTCCAAGCCGCGTTGTAAGGCTGAGCAATCAGGTTCGCCTTGGGCAAAAAGTTCATTGCGTAAACGCGTCAACAAGGCGCGCTCGTTGTCACTGCCACGCGTTTGCAACGCCACAAAGCGACGCAATGTCTGCGTGGGGTTGTCAGTCAATGCAGCAGCAAATTCCGCTAGCGTGGCAAGCGGCATTGCCTCCAACCAATCGGCGCGCTGCGCAAAACAGGGCGTACTCGAAACTAAAATCAAGCGTTGAATTTTGTGCGGCTCAAGTTGCGCCCAACGCAAGGCAATCTGCCCGCCTAGCGACCAGCCGCAGACGGTGAGTGGTTCGGTGAATTGCGCGGCAAGTTGTGTGGCGATTTCATCTAGATGTGGTTGACAACCGTTCGCGGTGAGCTTGTCGAACTGCAAGCCGTTGGAGTGTTCAAACTTCGACGAGCTCAGTCTGAACGGCGAGTTTTTCGTACTGCGTCCATGCCCGGGCAAATCCACCACCTGCACGCAGAAATCTTGCGCGAGTTGCTCCACCACCTTGCCCCACATGCCGCCGTGCATCCCCCAACCATGGATTAGCAACAGCGGCGCGCCGCTGCCATAACTTTCAACGTGCAAGCTCATGTAACGCTCCTATGAGTTGTTGCACATCCGCTGCGCTATGCGCTGCTGACAAGGTAATACGCAGCCGCGCCGTACCTTGCGGCACAGTGGGTGGGCGTATCGCCGCAACCCAGATACCGCGTTCGCGCAAGCCCTCGCTAAGTTTTAACACGGCTTGATTTTCGCCTATCAGCAAAGGTTGTATCGCGGTGTCAGAGGGCATCAACGACCAAGGTAAATCGGCTAGTCCTGTGCGCAATTGCGCAATCAGTTTTTGCAAATGCGCGCGTCTGTCATCGCCATTTTTTATCAGTTGCAAACTCTGCAACAGCGCGACTGACAAAGCGGGCGGCGTGGCGGTGGTATAGACATAGCTGCGCGCATGATTGATTAGCGTGGCTATCACCACTTGCTCGGCGGCGACGAACGCGCCCGATACACCTGCGGCTTTGCCCAAAGTCGCCATGTAAATAATTCGGGGGTTGCTTGAGAAGGGGGAAGGGAGA
>Ga0105164_10000238_pt1:0-40000 | contig 41484 bp, 37 predicted proteins | sample VDWuncwatermetaG_FD_89674 | JGI IMG/M metagenome (GOLD analysis project Ga0105164, IMG submission 89674) | Wastewater microbial communities from Netherlands to study Microbial Dark Matter (Phase II) - VDW unchlorinated drinking water | ecosystem: Environmental > Aquatic > Freshwater >...
ATAACCATTTGTATTGACATCACCATTAGCATCAATGACATATAAATATGCGTTATTAAAATTAGCGAAAGAACCTTGATTTAAAGTTATTGTAATGGATGTGCCTGTATCTGACCATGCTGAAGGGATTTGAATTTCACGATGGGTGCTCGCAGCCCACGTGGGCGCATCTCCGATCTCCACCCGCGCCTGTGTGCTGTCGAAATACACATCATCAAAAAACGATCTGTCAGTGCCACCCGGATGATACCCTTCAAACAGATGGCCAATGCGAAAGTCATTCCATACAGCAGGAATATTCGTCAAGTTTGCATTCGTAACATTCACTACCTCCTGACCATCTAAATAACCGTGAATTACACCATTTGGCGTGCCCGGCGGATCATTCATCTTGACGTAAACTTCCCAACGTTGCCATTTCTGTATGGTATGCGCCCAGTTATAAAGATCGCCTCCCCATGGAATACTTGTGGGGAACACCCAGCCCTGCGTAGGGTTACTCTGGACAGCATAACGCCAGTTATCCCAGCTCGACATAACAGCTCCGACCATGAAGTCCTGTCCCGAAGTGCCCTCCGCCGGGTACACATACAGAATCTTGTGATTTATCGGCACGGTTTCGGGGTCTTGAGGATCCATATACCGCCAAAATGAAATATACATTTGAGTAAATGGTCCTTTGCCTGTCCACCCAAATGCACTGACCCCAGAAGGATTGTTTTTCCACTGAACTATCGCACTCGTGGTTCCGCCATGTGCCCGGATATTACTATAAGAAGGATTAGGCGCAGCCGAAAGAAATGTCCACTTCGGCCCGATAACCGGATTGCCCAAATCCACTCCGTTCGTGCCACCTTCAAAATCATCCCAAGAGAATGGACTTGCATTTGCCTTTGCCCCAAATCCGCTTCCAGTAATTGTAAGAATTCCTTTATTGGTGAGGCTACCTGAAAAACTACTTATCTGTGGCTGGGCAAAGGCAGATGCGCTCCAGAATATGGTTAATAAAGATGAAATTGCAGCAATTTTGATTAAGCTAATTTTTCTTGTATTCATGACTAATACTCCTTCCCTTGTTGCAGTTATGTTTTTAGTCCTTCTTTTTGCTAAGGCTATTCCTGTTAAAGCAATAATCAGCATTATTGCAAATGACAGCCCTTCGCCTTTAGCTTTTTGCCCTTTCCCATCATCCTTTACAAACCCACATCCGCCGCCTGACCCTCCTCCTGAATCGCCTCCGCCTCCTGTGCTGTCATTATCAGTTATAGTAAGTACAACTGAACTCGGGGTGCCAAGCACTGCGCCATTCGTTGGATTTGATAAAGTAAGATTTATTGTCTCGTCACTTTCAACCACAGTATCATTAGTAATTGGCACTGCAAATGTCTTAGTTGCAGCATCCGTATCTGCCCAATTGAGTGTGCCGCTTGCTGAAGTGTAGTCGCTGCCTGCTGTGGCTGTTCCATTGCTTGTGGCATAGCTCACGGCTACTGCACCAGAACTGCCTCCAATCCTTGTTACACTAATAGTAGCTGTGGCAGTGCCTTCTGAAACACTGTAAGTAGCAGAACTGAATTGCAGCATTGGAACCGCCGGCCCATTATACTCGTAAGCGCCAATGTCATAGCCAGCGCCCATCGGCCTCGTGTTGCCGTCAAAATCTTTAGTTACAACAGCCGCTACAGATAATGAACCTGTATCTATGGCAGGGCTGCTTGATTGTAAATGAAAATCACCTGCAGTGTGGCTCACGAAGAGTGGGTTGCCGGTGATCGGAGCAGTATCTTGGCTTGGCGGCGCCCCAAAGTTATAGTAAAGATTATTCGACAGCGTCACCTGCGACATTGAAGCCGTGGCGACTGCCGTGGCGTAGGGCGACTGGCCGTCGGAGTAGAAGATGTTGTTCTTGATATCCGCGCTCGGCATCGCCCAGTCAGCGGGTGCACCGCCAAGCAGCCTTGCCAGATTGCTGACGAAGACCATGCCTTCGGTGGCGTAGATGTTGTAGAACGTATTGTTATAGACCTTCCAGTCTCCGGAGCCCATGCCGATGGCGGCAAAATTCTGGCCGATGCCGTCGAAGATGTTGTTGTAAATCGACCCGTAGGTGCCGGTCAGCGCATTGCCGATGGTGATACCGCGGGAGTCGCCGTTGGCCCCTTTGGCAATCACGTTGTCGTGGATGCGTACATTGGTATACACATAATACGGGTCGGTATGCACCTGGATCACGCCGCCCATGCGCAAGTCGTGGAAGTAGTTCCAGGCGATCTCGGTTTCACTCGCGGCAGCTTGGTTGTAGATGCCGTGGTTGTTGTTGATCGGTGCGCCGGACCCAGTGTCTTTCAACTCGTTCCCGAGCACGCGCCAGTAGTCATTCTGGATCAGGACCACCCCGGTCATGGTGTTGGCATTTCCATAAGCGGCATCCATCACATTACCGATTAAACGAATGCCCACACCACCACTCTTGGGATTGGTATAGAACCCGCCATCCTCGAAACAGGCGGATCCTCCATGCAGCGTGAAATTGGCGAACGTTACATAGCTGGTCGGCCCGTTGCCATTGCTTAGTCCAATATTACTGCGGCTAATATCCAAATATTGAAAGACCGCGGTCTCATTCGGGTATCCAATCATCGCCATCGGCAATCCGGCGGTTCCACCATGCACCGGGTCAAACGAATAGTTACGATAGCCGTATACACCGCCACCGCTATAGTTCTGGTTATAGGTGCCGCCTCGGAAGTAAAAGATCTTTCCCGGACCCATCTGCGTGTAGGCCGCGCTCGGGGACATGGGGTCGGCATAGCCGCCGGTGCCAGTGCCATTCGGGGCGACGAAATAGATGTTGCCGGCACGCACCGTGAAGGGAATGTTGCTCGTACTCTGTCCCGCCCCCGTGGTTACCGCGATGTTCCCGGTTGTTGGACCCGCGCCCAGTTGGAGGATGATTTTGGTGTCCGACCAGAGGGGATAGTTGTCCGCTTGGCCTCCGCCGACGGTTACAAAACTTGCGCCGCGTGTGGCGCCAAAATTCTTGCCCGATATGGTCACGAACACGCCTTTGTTGTTTTCTCCTCCGGTGTTAGGACCTGATTCAAGGTCTGAAAAAAAGAGCTTTGGAGCTGCCAAAGTAATGGCGGGAGCCAACACAATAACAATAAAACACATAAATACCGTATAAAAAAATAACCTTCTTTTCATAGCAATAACCTTCTACTTCTCATTATTGGTATCTTAATTCACACATCCTTAAAAACAAAAAAAGCCGCCAAAAGTTCAGTTTCCTGATTTTATTTCAGGAACAAGCTTCTGGCGGCTCGACTAGCATGGAAAACAGTGATTAGTAATAGTATTTAGTAGTCAGTAAAAAGCCGTTTTTGATTATTCACTGTTCACTATACACTAAGCACTGCCTCTTTAGCTTCGTTGCTCTGCGTCACTGCCTTTCAGCAGGTTTGCTCTGAGCAGAAGGTATTATTTAATAATATTTACCCTCAAATATTTTTTTTAAGCAGCAAGTTTATAATTAGCAGTTATTATGATAATATATCCTGCTGAAGGATGTCAATCTCTGAATTTTTGCCTTGCTGAAAAATGAAAAGTCTATTAGAATTTAACAGTATGTTTGAAAAAGAGTTGTTAGACATAAAAAACAAAGGCCTCTACCGCAGATTAAGGATAGTTGAATCTGAGCAGTCATCAAAGGCTGTAATTGATGGAAAAGAAGTTATACTACTTTCATCCAATAATTATCTTGGCCTTGTAAACCATCCAAAGATAAAAGAGGCTGCAAAAGAGGCTATAGATAAATATGGAGCAGGCTCTGGAGCAGCAAGGCTAATCTCTGGAAATAATATTCTGTATAAAGAATTAGAAGAGAAAATAGCATCCTTTAAAAACACAGAGGCTGCGCTTGTATTTGGCTCTGGCTATCTGGCAAATATAGGCATACTTTCAACAGTTGTTGAAGAAGGCGGCTTGATATTAAGCGATGAGCTTAACCATGCAAGCATTATTGACGGATGCAGGTTAAGCAGGGCTAAGAAAGTAATCTACAGGCATAAAGATACAAGACACATAGAGGAGATTTTATCAAAGAATAAAAGAAGGAAAATCTTGATTGTTACTGAGGGCGTGTTCAGTATGGATGGCGATATTGCACCGCTTCCTGAGATTATAGATATTGCAAAAAGATATTCTGCAATGGTGATGGTGGATGACGCGCATGGAACTGGCGTGCTCGGCAAAAAAGGGAAAGGGACTGTTGAGCATTTTGGCATTGAAAAAGGAATAGATATTCACATGGGTACATTGGGAAAGGCTCTTGGAGGCTATGGCGCATATGCTGCGGGTGACAAGGGATTGATCGAATTTTTGATTAACAAGACAAGAGGATTTATCTTTACAACTGCCCTTCCGCCATCTGTGCTTGCCTCTGCAATCAGTGCAATTGAGGTATTGGAAGATGAGCCGCATCTGATAAAAAGGCTGTGGGAAAACAGGGATTATCTTGTTAATGGATTAAAGAGCCTCGGCTTTGATACTATGGGATGCGAAACGCCTATTATCCCAATATTAATAGGCAGCGCTGAAAAGGCATTAAAGATGTCTGAGGGTTTATTTGAACAAGGCGTCTATGCCCCTGCAATAAGGCCGCCAACAGTGCCTGAAGATACATGCAGGCTGAGGCTGACTGTAATGACAGCGCATACCAAAGAGGAAATTGATAGGGCGATAGAAGCATTTGAGAGGGTGGGAAAGAAATTAAAAATTATTTGATTGGCCTTTATATACCCCCCTCCCCTTTATCCCCTCCCGCAAGGGGAGGGGAAATAAGGAACGGGAATTTTTAATATGAGAAAAGGTGTAGTAGTAATAACAGGCGCATCCAGAGGACTTGGTAAAGCCATTGCCCTGAAATACGGCAGAGAGGGTTGGTCAGTCCTGATAAATTATATTGAGCAGAAAAAGGCTGCAGAGGCTGTGGCAGAGAAGGTAAGAAGCCTTGATGGCAAGGCAGAGCTCTATCAGGCTGATGTCTCAAAGATAGAGGATGTTAAGAATATGATTGACGCTGCCATGAAGAAATGGGGCAGGATTGATGTTTTAATAAATAATGCGGGTATAACAAGGGACTCTTTGCTGACAAAAATAAAGGAAGAGGATTGGGATGCAGTTATAAATACAAACTTAAAAGGCGCATTTATCTGCATACAACAGGCAGCAAAGATATTCATTCAGCAAAATGAAGGGCATATAATAAACATTGCATCCATTGTCGGGATGCATGGGAGAGAAGGTCAGGCAAACTATTCTGCAGCTAAGGCAGGGCTGATCGGTCTTACAAAGGCAGCAGCAATAGAGCTCGGTGAATATAATATTAAGGTGAATGCCGTAATCCCCGGGTATATGCCCACAGAGATGGGGGCATATATCTCTGATAAAATAAAGGAACAGATTATTGGCAAAAATGTTCTAAAAAGATACCCCCCCACCCTAACCCTCCCCCTCGAGGGGGGAGGGAAGAGAGAGGGTGAGATTGCTGATTTTGTCCATTACCTTTCCACAAAAGAGAATATATCAGGACAGGTGTTTAATTTGGACAGTAGAATTATATAAAAGAATTAACGTCCGTCATTCCCGTGAAAACGGGAATCCAGAAAGGCAAAAAAACTGGATTCCCCCGCATCAAGTGCGGGGCAGGCTCAGTCAAGCACGGAATGACAATAAGCAAGGATATTAGATGATGGCAAAAGGAATCTTTATAACTGGAACAGATACAGGTGTTGGGAAAACCGTTGTTGCAGGCGGACTTGCCTGTGCATTAAAAAGAGAAGGCCTTGATGTTGGTGTAATGAAGCCTGTGCAGACAGGGTGCATTGAAACAGCTAAGGGTCTGATTGCGCCTGATGCAAATTTTCTGATTAATATCACCGGCGTAAAAGACAGCGTTGACCTTGTCGCTCCTTATCGCTTTAAAGAGCCCCTTGCGCCATCTGTTGCAGCAGAGATAGAAGACAGAGAAATTGATATAGAAAAGATAATTACTTCCTATAATCTATTGACAAAAATCCACGATTTAGTTATAGTAGAAGGAGCAGGCGGAATACTGGTTCCTGTATGGAAGGATGTACTATTTATAGATATTATCAGGAAGCTTTCAATTCCTGTAATAATAGTAGCACGAATCGGGCTTGGAACAATAAACCACACACTCCTCACTGCAAGATATGCCCTTGAGCATGGGATTAATATAATTGGGATTATCTTTAATAATACAAATAGTAAAGAAGATGGGATTGCAGAAAGGACCAACCCTGATACCATAAAAAGGCTATGTAATTTGCCTATCCTCGGAATACTGCCCTTTATCAATAATCTGAATACTGAGGAGGTGAAATCAGGCGACCTTTGCAGCATCTTTACAGAAAAGATAGATATTAAATATATAAAATCTTTTCTGTCTGTTTAATTATCAGTGGGATGGAATTATGAAAGGTTTTATTTCTGAGGGAAGGCTGCCTTATCTTCTCTTAAATCTCTACCTAAAACAATTAACAGGCGTCCTGTTTTTTAAAAACCCTTCAAACAAGTTATATAGAATCTATATAGATAAGGGAAATATTGTATATTTAACAAGCGCTGGAGAAAAAGATAAGGCTCTCCTTGAACAATTTCTTTTAGAAAAGGGCGGGGAATACAGCTTTACACAGCAGCCTATATCTGTAGTGCAGTCAACATTCCAAATTCCTCCAATGTCAGAGATTTTTCAGCAGATGGGCCTCCCAAAGGAAAAGATTGGGGCAAAGCCAAAATCAAATTTCAATGGCAGATTATTTGAAGCAATCAGATGGGAACTGACAAAGCTCATAGGGCCGATATCATCTGTTATAATAAACGACAAGCTGATTGAGATGGGTGAAATAAAAGACCTCTTTCCAAGGGAAAGGATACAGGAGCTCGTAGAGATGATTTCTGCTGAAATACCTGATGATAACAGAAAAAATATATTTAACAAAACAGTAAAAGAGGCGATTAAAAATCTTTAAGGAATAGGAGTAGAAGAATGGCAATGGGAATATTGTGGTTTAAAAGCAGACTGGAGTTGAAGCTCTTTAGTATTGTAATTATCATAGTTGCAGGATTTGCTGCGCTAATACTATTTACAATCAATAAAGAGACTGAAGACCTTATAAAAAAGACAAGGGAAAAGGCATCTTTCCTTACTACATCTGTTGTAACCAGCCTTCAAAAGGACATGATAGAGGGAAGGGCTGATATGGCAAGATGGCTTATTGAAGACTTAAAGGCAATGAAGGGTGTTGAGCGGCTTCAGATAGTGCGAACAGACGGGACAGAGGCATTTCAGGATCTGATAACTATTAGGGATGTAGAGAAAAGAACCGTTATCAAGAAGGAGTGGCTTGAGAATCACCCTGATAAGGCCAATAACATTGCAAAAGGCATAGACCATGCCGTTTTTAAAGATCTACTAAAAAAAGGAACAGCAGCTACAGTAGAATATAATGAGAAGGTTGAAGGAAGAGAGGTATTTACATTTCTCAAGCCAATTGCCAATGAATCAAGATGTTTCGGATGCCATGGCTCTGATAAAAACCTGAGGGGGATATTAATGGTATCCATCTCTGTTGATAAGGATATACAGAGCATCAGATGGCATCTCATTATCACCTCAGCAATAACAGTTGCAATTGTTATTGCATTTCTGCGTGCATTAACCAACAAGATAATATTAAACCCAATCACACACCTTGTAGATGTGGTTAATAAAATAAGCATGGGTGACATAGACAAAAAAATAGAGATAACATCAAATGACGAAATCAAAGACCTTGCAGACGCCATTGATAGATTAAGAACCAGCATGAAGATGGCAATTGAGAAGCTGTATAAAAGGTAGGATAAAAATGTAGGGGGTACGACATGGCATACCCCCTACTTAATTTCTGCATCCCCTACCCTTCTAATAAACTCCTTCACTGCCCCTGTTATATCTTCCTTTGTAATAATTGCAGATATAACTGCTGCGCCATCTGCGCCTGCTTTCATTACATCTGCAATATTATCTTCGTTTATACCGCCAATGGCAATAACAGGCAACCTGCTTATCTTCTTTATCTCTTTTATAATATCTGCGCCGAGCGGCTCCCTTACATCCTTTGTTGTTGACCTGAATATCGGACCAATAGCAATATAATCAGCGCCAGAATCCTGCGCCTCTTCTGCCTCTTTAAGAGAGTGCGTTGAAAGGCCTATGATTTTGTCATTGCCAAGAATCTTCCTTGCTGTCTGAACAGGAAAGTCCTCTTGGCCGAGATTTATGCCGTCTGCATCAACTGCCATAGCAATATCTACATCATCATTGATAATTAAAACAGCATTATATTTCCTTGTAATCTCTCTCAATTGCTGTGCAATCTTATACGACTCTCTTTTGGATAACTGCTTTTCCCTGTACTGAATGAACCTAACCCCTCCCAAAAGCGCCTTCTCAGCAATCTGTATATGAGAGAGCCCTTTTACAATATATTGGTCAGTTATTAAATATAGGCCTGAAGGTATTTTTATCATGTCAGGAATATATCATACATGATATGGCTTAATCAATAAAAACGCTTAAAAGTGCCTGGGCAAAATATAAAATTCATGGCATGGATTTCTGCGACTTTGAGGCAGCCCTTGTCAGACTTGGAAAGGGCTACTGCAAGAAAAAAAAGTGCAAGGGTTGTCCCATGGAGACTGAATGTTTAACCGCATATTCCCTTGACAGTACAAAGCGTAGGGATTAGAGTTTTTATAACAGGTTTTAATAGACTTAACTATAAAAACAGACTATTCTAATAACAAAGAGGCTTTCTGCACTCCTTTCTGCATTTAAAGAAAGGTAAAGGCAGAGGTCGAAAAGATAGACAAAGAGGTTTTTGAGATAATGGAGGCAGTAAAGTAGAAAGTTTTTACAATTGACTTTTGGGAGCGTAATCCGTAAAATAAATCACATGCACCATTCAGATTTTGTACATCTCCACACACATACCGAATACAGCCTGCTTGACGGGGCGAATCAGATAGACGATCTTGTTGAGCTTGCGCAGAAGTATAAAATGCCTGCTATGGCTATAACTGACCACGGCAATATGTTCGGAGCTGTAGAATTTTATCAGAAGGCTTTAAAGGGCGGTATAAAACCAATAATCGGCTGTGAGGTTTATGTTGCGCCTGCAAGCAGGCTGGAAAAGAATGTCAACGGCTTAAAAAATGCCTCATATCATCTAATACTTCTTGCAGCAGATGCAGAAGGATATAAAAACCTTTTAAAACTTATCACATCTGCCCATCTTGAAGGCTTCTATTATCGGCCGAGGATAGACAAGGAGATTCTTGCACAGCACAGCAAGGGTTTAATCGGCTTATCAAGCTGCTTAAAAGGCGAGGTTCCTTATAAGATAAATAAAGGGGATATAGAAGGCGCAAAAAAGGCGCTTGGAGAATACATTGATATACTCGGCAAGGAGAATTTTTATCTTGAGATAATGGATAACCGACTTGAAGAACAGTATAAGGTAAATAAGGAACTAATAAATCTAAGCAAGGAATTTAACATCCCGCTTGTTGCAACAAATGACTGCCATTATTTAAAAAAAGAGGATGCAAAGGCGCACGATATTCTTCTTTGCATACAAACAGGCAAGACTGTCAATGATACAGACAGATTAAGATTTTCTACAGATGACTTCTATTTTAAATCACCAGAAGAGATGCACAAGGCATTTAAGGATATCCCAGAAGCGCTGCTGAACACAAAGCTCATTGCAGAAAGGTGCAATCTTAATCTGAAATTGAATGAGCTTCATCTGCCGAATTATCATGTGCCAGAGGGGTATACCAGAGAGGATTATTTATCAGAGCTCGCAAAAAAGGGTCTTGAAGAAAGATTAAAACAGATAGAAACTAAAATCCCGCATGATTTCTACAAAACCCGTCTTGAAAGGGAGCTCAATACTATAAATTCTATAGGCTACGCTGGTTATTTTCTTATAGTCTGGGATATTATAAATTACGCAAAGAACAAAGGCATACCAGTCGGACCTGGAAGGGGCTCTGCTGCAGGAAGCCTTGCTGCATATTCCTTAAAGATTACTGATATTGACCCTCTCCGCTACGGCCTGCTCTTTGAAAGGTTTTTAAATCCTGACAGGGTCAGCATGCCTGATATTGACATGGACTTTTGCATGGACAGGAGGGAAGAGGTAATACACTATGTAACAAACAAATTCGGCACTGACCATGTTGCCCAGATCATAACCTTTGGAACAATGGCAGCTAAGGGTGTTATAAGGGATGTGGGCCGTGTTCTGGATATTCCGTATATAGAGGTTGATAAGGTGGCAAAGCTGGTGCCGAATACATTGAACATCACAATTGACGAGGCAATAAAGGCAGAGCCGAGATTAAAGGAATTGATTGAAAATGACCAAAAGATAAATGAACTGATTAAGATTGCAAAGAGCCTTGAAGGGCTTGCAAGGCATGCATCAACGCATGCAGCAGGCATTGTAATATCACAGGAGCCATTAACAGAATATACACCCCTTTATAAAGGCGACAAAGATGAAATAATAACCCAGTATAATATGAAGCTCATTGAGAAGGTTGGGCTTATAAAATTTGACTTCCTGGGGCTGAAGACACTTACGCTTATTGATAATGCTGTTCAATTGATTAACAAGAAAGCAGAGGCTCAAAATTCTGAGCCCCTCCCCTTCTCCATTGAGACCATTCCATTAAATGACCAAAAGACATACGACCTCCTTTCCTCTGGCAAGACCTTTGGCGTGTTTCAGCTTGAAAGCTCAGGCATGCGCGAGATATTGATAAGGCTGAAGCCAGAAACCTTTGAAGACATCATTGCGCTTGTTGCGCTCTACAGGCCTGGTCCATTAGGCAGCGGCATGGTGGATGACTTCATAAAGAGAAAGAAGGGTCTTACAGCAATAAAATATGAACTCCCTGAACTGGAGCCGATATTAAAAGAAACATACGGCGTTATCCTGTATCAGGAACAGGTCATGAAGATTGCAAATGTCCTTTCAGGCTTCTCCCTTGCTGAAGCAGACATCCTCCGCCGCGCAATGGGCAAAAAGATACCAGAAGAAATGGAAAAGATGAAGAAGACCTTCATAGAGGGCGCGCATAAAAACAAGATAAACGAAAAGAAGGCAGAAAAGATATTTGAGCTTATAGAATATTTTGCGGGATATGGATTTAATAAATCACACAGCGCTGCCTATGCATTGATTGCATATCAGACTGCATATCTGAAGGCAAACTATCCTGTTGAGTTCATGGCCTCTTTACTCACAAGTGAAATGGGCAATACAGATAAGATTGTAAGATATATAAGAGAATGCAAGTCAATGGGCATAAAGATACTGCCGCCTGATGTTAATGAGAGCAGCAAACAGTTTACCATTGTAGAGGAAGGCATAAGGTTCGGCCTTGCTGCAATAAAGAATGTTGGCGAGGCTGCTATTGAGGCAATCATTTCTGCAAGAGAATCTTCAGGAAGGTTTGCTTTAATATTTGACTTCTGCAAAAAGGTGGATTTAAGAAAGGTGAACAAAAAGGTAATAGAGAGCCTGATTAAATGCGGCGCCTTTGACTCTACTAATATGAAACGTTCCCAGCTCATGGCTGTTTATGAAAAGGCTGCTGAAAAGGCTAATCAGATAAAAAAGGAGTCGGCGCTGAATCAGATAAATATTTTTGGCAATCTGCAAAAAGAAGATGATGCTTCGGCAGAATCAATACCTGACTTGCCGGAGTGGGAGGAAGGTGTAAGGCTAAAATCTGAAAAGGATACGCTCGGCTTTTATATAACAGGTCATCCCTTATCCAATTATGAGGCAGAGCTTAAAAGGTTTGAAACCTTTACCTCAGAGGCATTAGCTGAATTACCTGATGAAAAAGAGGTGAATATCTGCGGCATAATTACAGAGATAAAAAATACAACAACTAAAAGAGGCGATAAGATGGCCTATCTGAGGATTGAAGACCTTTACGGCACTGTAGATGTGATTGTTTTTCCGGATACCTACAGGTCATCAAACCATCTGTTCAATACAGATACCCCTCTTCTGATAAGTGGGAATATTGATAAAGGCGAAAAGGGGATAAAGCTAAAGGCAACAAAGATAACAACAATATCTAATGCAAAAAATAAACAGCTTTCAAAAGTAAATATTAAAGTGGACTCCGCTGCCCTGTCGCAGAATGAGCTCAGGCAATTAAAGGACATCCTGCTAAAATACCGCGGCAACTGTTCTGTATATATCAGCATGACTATACCAAATCATGGTGAATCCGTAATTGCTGTTAATAATGACATCAGGGTAGACCCTACAAGGTCATTAATAACGGAGATAGAGAATTTTCTTGGAAAGGATACGGTGACATTTAATTGAGAGACTATTTAGAATTTGAAAAACCTGTAGCAGAGCTTGAAAAGAAGATAGAAAGGCTCAAAAGCTATCCGCCTGACAAAATAGGCAGGGTGTCTGATGAAATCAGACGGCTTGAAGAAAAGGTTGTGGAGATACAGAAAGAGATATTCTCAAGGCTCACCCCATGGCAGAAAACGCAGATGGCAAGACACTCTGACAGGCCTTATGCATTAGATTATATCAACAGCCTGATGACAGATTTTACTGAGCTGCACGGCGACAGGTCATTTGGCGATGATAACTCCATTGTGGGAGGCATAGCAAAATTTGAAAATAAATCTGTGGTTGTCATAGGCCATCAAAAGGGAAGAACAACCAAGGAGAATGTATTTAGAAATTTTGGGATGCCGAATCCAGAGGGATACAGAAAGGCGCTGCGGCTGATGAAACTGGCAGAAAAGTTTTCCAAGCCGATTATAACCCTCATAGATACGCCTGGCGCATATCCTGGCATAGGCGCTGAAGAACGGGGACAGGCAGAGGCAATAGCGAGGAATCTGATGGAGATGTCGCATCTGCGGGTGCCGATAATAGTTGCTGTAACAGGCGAAGGCGGAAGCGGCGGCGCGCTGGCGCTTGGCGTTGGAGACAGGGTATTGATGCTTGAGTATTCCATATATTCTGTTATCTCGCCAGAGGGCTGCGCAGCAATACTTTGGAATGACAGCACAAAGGCGCCTGATGCAGCAGATGCAATCAAGATGACTGCTGATGATTTATACAGATTCGGGGTAATTGATGAGATTGTCAAGGAGCCCTTAGGCGGCGCGCATAGGGACGCAAAGGGGATGGCAAAGACGCTTGGCGAGGTAATTATAAGACACCTCAATGAACTACAGGCTATCCCTGCTGATGAATTGATTAAAAAGAGATATGATAAATTCAGGAAATTGGGTGTGTTCAGTGAGCAGGCAGTCTGAGGCAATAGAAATATTCATAAAAATCAGACCGGCAGACATCGCCTATTTTAATTTTACAATAGACGCCTACGAGGGCTTATCGTCTGTCAGGACAATGGACGGAAAAAAAGGCCTGATAAAGATCCTCATCCCGATTTCTTTTGTTGAGGATGTAAAGAAACTACTTCAGGCAATTAAAGAAGAGATAGGATTTTTGGAGATTGTTGAAGCTGATAATGCTGCCTAATCTGTCACTAAGACAGGGTTGATGGAATTAAAATAAATCTTTTCGCCTTTTAACCCCACCGTTTTTTACCATTAAAGGGCAGCCTTTGTTCTGCATTATTTTGCAAATATCAATAGGCAGGTCTGAACCCCTTGCATTATCCTTGCTGCGACCCTCTTATCCATCTTTATCCTCCAAAACATTTATCTTGCAATCTATAACTTTTATGTTATAATGGTTTTAATGAAGTGGGCTGCTGAATATTACCGTGATGCAGTTGGAAAGGAACCAGTGGCAGAATTTATAAATTCACTCCCTGAGGGAGCACGGGCAAGGATATTCAGGCTTGTCAAACTGCTAAAAGATTATGGCGTTTTACTCAATGAACCTTATACAAAACAAGTAAAAGGCAAGATAAGAGAATTGAGGATTAAAGACAATCGGGGCGCTATCAGAATTTTATATTTTACCTATACTGGCAGGCGGTTTATTCTCCTGCACGGCTTTATCAAAAAAACTGATAAGACGCCTATAAGAGATATAGAAATAGCTGAAAAGAGGATGAACGATTTTTTACAAAGACAGGGAGGTGATAATTTATGAAAAGGAAATATATTAGAGGCAGAACAATTGAAAAGCATATCAAAGAGCAGATGAAAGACCCTGCATTCAAAAAGTCATGGCACGAGATTGATACTGAATTTGAACTGATAGAGAGCATGATTAAAGCGAGGGAAAAGGCTGGGGTGTCGCAGACAGAGCTTGCCAAGAGAATAGGCACAAAACAGCCTGCAATAGCAAGGCTTGAGCGAGGCGGTTTTAATAAGGCAACTGTGGAGACCTTGAAAAAGATAGCATATGCTTTAAATGCAAAATTGGTTGTTAAATTGCAGACAAAAAGCAGGTAGTGCTTTAAAATTAAGCTCGGCAATTACAAGGGCGCTGACTGCAACTTCTTCAATATTTGAAATTATTTTGTCTTTGACGGCATGATTGCCTTTGAGGTAAGCGATTATTATGTTAGTATCAAGCAGGAACATCAAAGTCTACTTTTCTGCCAGAATAGGTATGCCTTTGTAATTCAATCTCTTTAAAAATAATGTCTATACTCTTATCATCAGCCCATGAGCCACAGAGGGATTCAATTATATTTCTTTTCTCTTCTAAACTTATTCTTTTCTTTCTGGATAACAGTATTGAGACGAAATTATTTACCTCATCAAGAGATTCAGGTGATAGTAATTCAATCTCTTTTTTAAGTTCTTCAGCTTTAGCCATTGTTTTACCCTTCTTTATAACTAACTGTATATTAGAATATCATAGGAATTGACCTATGTAAAGGGCAATTTATGAATAAAAATAGTTAGGCATAATAACCTCCACTTGCAAATCACAATAATCCACAATCCCTTTATATTTAGGCTCTGCATGAGCCTTATAAAATAGCTTCATCATTGCAGGCATAAAAAGTATATTCACCCCGACCCTCTCGTGCAAGGGGAGAGGAAAAAGTAAACCGAGCTTATTTTTTAACAGCCTTGCGGCTTAGCGTTTTATACTGCGCACTGCGTTCCCTGACAATGAAGCCTATTTTTCTTTTCTTGGTTTCCGGTGGTGCCATTAGCTGTCTTATAGCGTCAAAGACGGCCTTTATTTCTTCATCATGTTTTTCAATCTTTTGTTCAAGTTCAGCTAATTTATGAGCAAGTTCTTTATGAGTAGATAGTATCTCCCGTAATTTGACAAAGGCACGAAAGGCACGCATAATGGCAATATTAACCTGAACAGCACGTTCGCTTTTTAGAACACCTGAAAGCATTGCAACGCCTTGTTCAGTAAAAGCATAGGGAAGATAGCGACGTCCACCGCGACCTTCTATCTTTGACATTCCAATTTGGAATCTCAAAGAATCAGCCTCCTCCTTTGTAAGCTGAAACATAAAGTCTTGGTGAAAGCGACTGATATTTCTTTTAACAGCTTTATTTAAGTTGAATGTTTTAACGCCATAAAGGTCAGCAAGGTCGCTGTCAAGCATGACCTTCTGCCAGCGTATTAAATAGATTTTTTCTCAATCACTTCTACAGGAACAATCGCATCCATTTTATTCTCCGAATTCTTTATGTTTTAATTGGAAAGAAAAGAGTCTCCCCGCTCCTTAATAACCAACACCTGCAAATCAAAGTAATCCGCAATCCTTTTATATTAAGCTCTCCATGAGCCTTATAAACAGCCTCATCATTATATATTACTTTCTGGAATAAAACTTATGCAGCTTGGTAGTGTACAACTGACATTTCGGACTGGAGGTCTTCAAGCCTGTCTAAAAGCTTCTCAATTCCATCAATTACGCTGCTTTTCATATAAGACTCGCCGCATTCTGAGCAGATTTCAGCAGGCACATCTTTAATTACAATAATCTTCTCTTCAGCAAAAAACGGCGCTGTTGTAATGCCATCATGCATTTCACCGCCGCACAACGGGCATTTTTTAATCTTTTGTTTTCCTTGTTTTCCAGTCATTTTCCCACCTCTCTAAAGAAGGTTTATAAACTGTTATTACAAATATCCTGTCAAAGTCCCTGTCAATAGCTATAGCAGAATGCACAGGAACAGAGCCGATAAAACCGAGGACAAAACAGCCGGGAAGCGGCCTGCCTTTCATTGTGTAGTCTTCAACCCCTCTTTTTTTCAGTCCCTCAACCCTCAGTTTTTTAACCGCATGCAATGACCACGAAATCTTTTCATTGGTTTCAGGGATATGTTCTTTTGCCTTTTACCTTATAAAATTTTCTTTTTCTTCTAATAAAATTATCTTTCCATGGCTTGCCGAGGGCTGCTCCCGGCATAAACAAGTATAAAAGGGTTGAGCTTTATAAACAGCCTCATCATTGCAGTAAATCGTATAATCCTAATTTGATAATAGGTTATTTGTCAAGGCTTTTTATAAATTGTTTAGCAGAATTGAGGATAAGGCTGGGAGGTCTCTTTTAAATACTTTCTTTAAGTGAATTTTCTACTCCTTCTTCCCCTCCAGACTGATGCTCAGCTCCTTCAACTGCTCCTTTGTAACACTGCTCGGTGCATCGGTCATGAGGCATACTGCCTTTTGTTTTAATGAATCAGGTCATCTAACTGGACAATTTCAATATTTAATACCTTGGAAAGAGGCAAATCATTTGTAATAAATATCTTTGCATTATGAATCACAGAAGTAGAAATCTGTAACGCATCAGGCATCCTGATTTTATATATAGCCCTCAATTCTGCAGCCTTCTCTGATATCTCAATGGTCGGCAAAACAACAGCTAAATTTGGAAAATCCCTGAATACTATTCTATATCTTGAAAGAAGCGAGATATCTCCCCTCTCAAATGGCCTGACAAGGCATTCTGCAACTGTAATAGTACTTGTAATTCCTTTTATCTTTCCTTTTTCTATTTGTTCAAAAAGAGGCTTGACTATGTGAAGGTAGGTTGGGTTTTCTTCAAAGGCATAAATAAAGCACATTGTGTCAATACCTACAGTATTGCCTGACAAGTATTTTAGGAAGGCATCTATTTCCAAGACTCTCTTTCCTTTTTAAGATATTCTTTTACATCTATATCCTTCCATATCTCCTTTCCAAGCCCTATCATTAGCTCAGTAAAGGATTTTGGTTTTGGTATAAGTACAACTATTCCATTTATCTCTTCCACAAGCATCTCATCCTGAGGATGCAGGTCTATCTTCTTTCTAACCCCCTGAGGAATAACTACCTGATATTTTGGCCCAACCTTTACTGTTACACCCATAAGTCACATACACTCCCTTATTGTTATACATATGGTATATTATGTTATACAAAAAGTCAAGTCTTATTCCCTCAATCACTGAGTTTCTTACTCCTTCTTCCCCTCCAGCCTGATGCTCAGCTCCTTCAACTGCTCCTTTGTAACTTTACTCGGCGCATCGGTCATGAGGCAGACTGCCTTTTGGGTTTTTGGAAAGGCGATTACATCGCGGATGGAGTCAACGCCTGCAAGTATCATAACAAGCCTGTCTAAGCCAAAGGCAATGCCACCGTGCGGAGGCGCGCCGTATTCCAAAGCCTCTAAGAGAAAACCGAATTTTAGCTTGGCATCCTCTTCATTAATGTTGAGCAGGCTAAAGACCTTGTTCTGAACATCCCTTTTGTGTATACGGATGCTTCCGCCGCCGATTTCAGAGCCGTTTAAGACAATATCATAAGCCTTTGATTTGACCTTTAATGGCTCTGTATCAAGCAATGGGATATCCTCATCCATTGGCGATGTAAAGGGATGATGCAATGCCTCGTATCTTTTTTCTTCATTATTATATTCAAGAAGCGGAAAATCTGTTATCCACAGGAAATTGTATCTGTTGTTGTCAATCAGGTTGAGTTTCTCTGCAATATGAAGACGCAGATTGCTTAGTGTATCATTAACAATCTTTGGTTTGTCTGCAACAAAAAGAAGAAGGTCTCCATTCTCTGCCTTCAATACCTCTCCTATCTTTTTTAATACATCCTCTTTAAAAAATTTTGTTATGGGCGCTTCAAAACCTTTACCTGTAACCTTTATCCATGCAAGCCCTTTAGCGCCATATATCTTTGCAAACTCTGTTAAGGCATCAAGCTCTGAGCGGGAATAATTCGCCAAGCCCTTTGCATTCATTGCCTTTACTATCCCGCCATCCTTTATAACCTGTGCAAAGACCTTGAATTCAGAATCAGCAACTATTTTAGAGATATCCCTTAATTCAAGCTCAAATCTTGTGTCTGGCTTGTCATTGCCGTATCTCTCCATTGCCTCGTAATAAGTCAATCTTGCAAACGGAGTTGGTATATCAATGCCTTTAACAGACTTGAACAATGCGGCAATCATCTCCTCCATGAGCAGGATTACATCATCCATATCTACAAATGACATCTCCATGTCTATCTGCGTAAACTCTGGCTGTCTGTCTGCGCGCAGGTCTTCGTCCCTAAAGCATTTGACTATCTGAAAGTATTTCTCAAAGCCAGCAACCATGAGTATCTGCTTGAATAATTGCGGAGACTGCGGCAAGGCAAAAAAGAGGCCGGGATTTACCCTGCTCGGCACCAGATAGTCCCTCGCGCCCTCTGGCGTGCTCTTTGTAAGAAATGGGGTCTCTACATCAATAAAACTATGCTTATCAAGAAAGTCCCTTACAAACTTTGTAACCTGATACCTGAGTATAAGATTCTTTTGAATAGAAGGCCTGCGTAAATCAAGGTACCTGTATTTTAATCTTACATTCTCTGCAACATCGCTATCATCCTCTATTATAAATGGCGGCGTCTTTGCCTCATTTAATATCGCAAGCTCAGAGACCAGTATTTCTATTTCTCCTGTTGGCAGGTTTGTATTCTCTGTGCCAGATGGCCTCGGAGATACAGCCCCTTTAACTGATATTACATACTCGCTGCGCAGGTGATGGGCAGTCTCATGGGCCTTCTTGCCCTTTTCAGGATTAAAGACAATCTGTGTGATGCCGCGCCTGTCCCTTAAGTCAATAAATATCAAACCGCCGTGGTCTCTCCTCTTATGCACCCAACCGCTGAGAGCGACCTGAGTATTTACATGATTTTTATTTATTTCACCGCAGGTGTGTGTCCGCTTCAAAACCTATCTCCCCTCCTCTGTAAGCCTCGTCAATCTATCAACCTCTGCCTTTATAAGGAACCTGTATTCACCTGTATTTAAGCCCTTTATATCAAGAAATGCAATCTTTGTCCTTATCAGCTTTAAAACAGAATGACCTGTTCTTTCAAACATCCTTCTTACCTGCCTCTTTCTGCCTTCGTGTATAGTTATCTCTAACCATGAATTTTTATCTGTCCTTCTTAGTTTTTTTATTCTGGCAGGAGCAGTCATCCTGCCTTCCAGTTTCATACCCTTCTGAAGTTTCTCTATCTCCTTATCATTCAGCTCTCCTTCTATCTTTGCCTCGTATGTCTTTTGTATCTCAAACTTTGGATGCATTATCATATTTGCAAAATCACCGTCATTGGTCAGCAGCAGCAGGCCTGATGTATCATAATCCAGCCTGCCAACAGGATATACCCTGCCTTTTACACCCCTTAGCAATTCAATTACAGTTGGTCTTCCCTCAGGATCGCTCAGGGTTGTTACATATTTTACTGGTTTATTAAGAAGGATATATGTCTTTTGCTCTTTGAATCTTAAAAGCTTGCCGTCAACCTTTATGTGGTCTTTATCAGGGTCTGCCTTTGTGCCGAGCTCTCTAATCACCTTTCCATTAACAGTAACCCTGCCCTGAACAATCAGCTCCTCTGCCTTTCGGCGTGAGGTGATTCCTGCACGGGAGATTATTTTTTGTAGTCTTTCTTCTGTCATTTAAACTTTCCCCCTCTCCCTTGACAGGAGAGGGCTGGGGTGAGAGTGATTAGCATTTTTTCTCCCCCTCCCCTTAGTCCCCTCCCGCTAAGGGGAGGGGAAATTAAGGATTTACTCCCACTCAATCGTGCTCGGCGGTTTTGAGCTTATATCATATACCACCCTGTTTACGCCCTTGACCTCGTTTATTATCCTGTTGGACATTGTAACAAGGAGGTCATAGGGAAGCTTGACCCAGTCAGCAGTCATGCCGTCTAAGCTTGTTACTGCCCGAAGTGCAATAACATTCTCATAAGTCCTCTCATCACCCATTACACCAACTGTCTTTATTGGAAGCAATACTGCAAAGGACTGCCATATATCCCTGTAAAGCCCTGCCTTCCTTATCTCCTCAAGCACTATTGCATCTGCCTCTCTTAATATCTTCAGCCTGTTCTCTGTCACCTCTCCAAGTATCCTTATGGCAAGTCCGGGGCCTGGAAACGGCTGCCGCCAGATAAGCTCATCTGAAAGCCCAAGCTCTTTGCCGAGCGCCCTTACCTCGTCCTTAAACAGTTCCCTTAGTGGTTCAATAAGCTTAAAGGTCATTTTTGTTGGAAGGCCGCCGACATTGTGATGGCTCTTTATTGTTGCAGAAGGGCCTTTAAAGGACTTGCTTTCAATAACATCCGGATACAATGTCCCCTGTGCAAGAAAATCCATCTTTCCTGTCTTCTTTGCAGAATCCTCAAAAACTGCAATGAACTCCCTGCCAATGAGCTTTCTCTTTTTCTCAGGCTCTGTTACTTTCTTAAGCCTCTTCAAAAACCTTTTAGCGGCATCTACATATTTTATGTTCAGATTCATGTTTCTTTCAAATGTATCAAGGACTGTCTTTACCTCATTCTTTCTCAAAAGACCGTTATTAACAAATACGCAGATAAGCTGTTTTCCTATCGCCTTATTAACAAGCGCAGCAACAACAGATGAATCAACGCCTCCGCTTAATGCGCAGATTACCTTTTCCTTGCCAACAACCTTTTTTATATGCTCAACAGAGTAATCAACAAACGCCTTCATTGTCCATGTTGGAGAGCAGCCGCATATTTTATACACAAAGTTTTCTAATATATATCTTCCATAAGGCGTGTGAACGACCTCTGGATGGAATTGCAGTCCATACAGCCCTTTGTATATATTTGCCATTGCAGCAACAGGCGAGTTATCAGTGTGTGCGATAGAAGTAAAACCTGCTGGCATCTCCTCTATCCTGTCGCCGTGGCTCATCCATACAATGGTTGTTCCGTGCTGCTGCACGGGCTGGCTGAGCCAATTCCTGCTGCCATGAAAAAGGTTAATTGATTTGTCAATATTAAGCTCTGCCCTGCCATACTCCCTTTTCAGCGACTTTGCAACCACACCTCCGAGCATATGCGTCATTAATTGCATGCCATAGCATATCCCAAGCACAGGCACCCCAAGATTAAACACCTCTTTATCAACAATCGGCGCCTTTTTATCATACACGCTTGCAGGGCTGCCGGACAGGATTATGCCTTTTGGATTAAATTCCTTGATCTTTTTTATTGAAAAATTATAAGGATAAATCTCTGAATATACCTTTGCCTCCCTCACCCTCCTTGCTATAAGCTGTGTGTACTGGGAACCAAAGTCAAGGACAAGTATCTTATCTGTTAATGGGTTTATGGGTGTATGAGTATATGAGTTGATAGAATGTTTCATATTCGTTTACTCCAGCCTGTAGTTCGGCGCCTCCTTTGTTATTATAACATCGTGGACATGACTCTCCTTCAACCCTGCTGATGTAATCTTTATAAACCTTGCCTTATCGTGAAGCTCCTTTATTGTCCTGCATCCGCAATATCCCATGCCTGCCTTAAGACCGCCGATTAATTGATATACAACATCTGAGAGTCTGCCCTTATAAGGCACCCTTCCCTCAATGCCCTCAGGAACGAGTTTCTTCTCCTCCAGTCCCTTTTCCTGAAAATACCTGTCAGCGCCGCCCCTCTGCATTGCGCCGAGAGAACCCATGCCGCGGTAGACCTTATAGCTCCTGCCCTGAAGAAGAACCATTTCACCCGGACTCTCTTCAGTGCCTGCAAAAATCCCGCCGATCATAACAGAGGATGCGCCGGCAGCAATCGCCTTTGATATGTCGCCTGAATATTTTACGCCGCCGTCAGCAATTATCGGTATCCTTGATTTCTTTGCAACAGCATGACATTTTGCTATTGCTGTTATCTGCGGCACGCCAGCGCCTGCAACAATCCTCGTAGTGCAAATAGAGCCGGGGCCGACGCCAACCTTTAATGCATCCACACCTGCCTTGATTAATTCCTTCGCAGCCTCTGCTGTTGCTATGTTCCCTGCTATCACCTCCTGCTGAGGGTATTTTCTTTTTATAGTCCTTACCATATCCAACACGCCCTTTGAATGGCCGTGGGCAGTATCAATAACTATCACATCCACATTCGCCTTGATTAACGCATCTGCCCTGTCTTCGCCTTCTTTCCCTGTTCCAACCGCTGCAGCAATGCGAAGCCTGCCATATTTATCCTTGCAGGCATTTGGATACCTTATCTTTTTCTGAATATCCTTTATTGTTATCAGGCCCTTTAATTCAAACCTGTCATTGACTACAGGAAGTTTTTCTATCCTGTGTTTGTGGAGTATCTCCTTTGCCTCTTCAAGGGTTGTCCCAACAGGGATAGTTATGAGTTTATCCTTTGTCATAACATCCGCAACTTTTAAATGCATCCTTGTCTCAAATCTTAAATCCCTGTTCGTAAGTATGCCCACAAGCTTCTTATTCTTTGTTACAGGCAGACCTGATATCCTGTATTTCTCCATCAACTGCATTGCCTCATATATCTTTTGGTCAGGCGAGACTGTGATAGGGTCAATAATCATGCCGCTTTCGGATTTTTTAACCTTCTCAACCTCTGATGCCTGCTCCTCAATGCCGAGCGCCCTGTGAACAACGCCTATGCCGCCCTCCTGCGCAATTGCTATGGCAAGCCTTGCCTCTGTTACTGTATCCATTGCAGCGCTTACTATTGGTATATTAATCTTTATCCTCTTTGTAAGATGAGTTGAAACATCCGCCTCTTTTGGCAAAATCTCAGACTTCGCAGGTATCAGGACTACATCATCAAAGGTAAAACCTGTTTCTATATTCTTATCTATCATAAAGCATCTCCTTACTATCTTCCCTCTCCCTTGATGGGAGCGGGTCAGGGTGAGGGTGAAATAAAATTTCTATGAAAATTATCACATAAAACCCTATCAGTCAAGGGGAAAACAGCAATAAATTCCGTCCTCTTTCTTATTAATCATATCCTAAAACACCTTATTTTAAAACACCTATTTTGCTTGCACCAATTTACCCCATTTTGCTTTGAAGAGAACTGGAAAGAATTTATTGAGATTTATTATAAGGGGAATAAGGAAAACGAGGAGAGGGAGGGGATATTACTGCTTTTATCCTGTCTAATTAGCGAGAGGAGAACGTTCAAGCTCAGGCGCGCCGCTTTTTGGCGTCGCCTTGAGCGATTTGTTGGGCCTAATGCTCACTCTGACCATTGCGGATTCCAGACAACCTCCCAGAGATGACCGTCTGGGTCTTGGAAGTAACCGGAGTAGCCGCCCCAGAATGTGTCATGCGCAGCCTTGACGATGACAGCTCCCGCTGCTTTTGCTTTTACCATTACAGCATCTACTTCCGTTTTTGATGTGACGTTATGGCCGAGTGTCATTTCGGTAGGACTGGTTGGGCCTACTACGAGCCCAGTGTCATGCCCGATGCTCTTGCGAGGCCACAAAGATAGACGCAAGCCGGGCTGAAGTTGGATGAATACAACAGCCCCATACTCAAACTCTTTGCCAATGATGCCTTCGGTGGAAAAGCCCAAACCCTCACGATAGAAGCGAAGTGACGCTTCGAGGTCGTTGACGCCGATTGTAATGACTGTGATTTGTGGCTTCATGCACTTTGCTCTTCTTTAGGCCCAACGTTAAGCTAAGGGGCGCCGCGCTTTTGCGGCGTCCCTCTTGAGCGCCGGGTTGGGCCATGCTGAACTTTCAACAGAGCACCAAACCCAGCCTACAAAAAAAGCAGTGAATGAAAAAATACCACTGCACCAAATTACTGAAAAAGTTTATTGCAAATGAACGTTCAGGCTACGGCAAACCAAAAACTGACAACGAGAAATCGAACGCTCAGATTACTTCAAAACTGCAACGGAACACAGACCAGTTACCGCAGAGCCCAACGTAGAGTTGAGGGGCGTCGCGCTTTTGCGGCGTCCCGCTCGAACGCCGGGTTGGGCGGCGTACTATGCTGTGTGCGCGGTATCATTTCGCTTCTGGCATAGGTGCGTCAAGGAATGCCGCCACTGAGGATGCCAGCATCGGAGAGAGCAAGATGTTGTAATGCGTCGTCGCGGGCAGGATAGAAAGTCGGGCATTGGATATTCCTGAGCCATCCTTGCCAGCATCCATTTTTCCGCCACCAAGCAACTCGAAGAACTCCACCGCATGTGCGGTACGGATGCTATCGGCATCCCCAATAACAATCATCGTAGGCGATTTGATGGCCGCGACATCTTTTGACCAGTCATAGTCTTGTCCGAGCAACTGCCCTATCTTCGTCGCCAGTGTTGTCCAATTCCCCGGGTTGGGTGCGACATTGACGTATGCCTGATGCATCGGAGAACCGATCCAAGTTTTGGCGACTTCAGCATTCATTGACCGCATCACTGTAAGGCGTTCTGTATACCATCCATCACTTTTACAAGGAGCGGAGACAACCATCAACTTGCGCACCAACTCAGGGTGCCGAATAACGGTTTGCAAGGCGACACTGCCTCCCAAGGAATAACCGAGAATGTCGGCATTCGCAAACCCAAGATGTTTAAGCAGAGCAGCGACATCATCCGCCATAACCTCAAGGGACAACGGGCGATCAATATCAGCAGTATGCCCATGCGCTTGCAATTCAACCGCGATAACCTGCTGCTTTTCGGCAAGCTGCTGCAATAATTGCTCGAACATCGCAACCCCACCGAAGGCGCCGTGCAACAACACAAGTGGTTTTCCTACGCCGTGAACTTCGTAATACATATTGAGACCATTTATCGAAACATACTTGCCCGCGTTAAGCGTCGCCACTATATATTCTCCTCAAAAATCTCGAAGTTGTTCAAGCCGCCCAACGTTAAGCTAAGGGGCGCCGCGCTTTTGCGGCGTCCCGCTTGAGTGCCGGGTTGGGCCATGCTGAACTTTCAACAGAGCACCGAACCCAGCACGCAAAAAAAGCAGTGAATGATAAGTTACCACTGCACCAAATTACCGAAAGATTTTACATCAATAAAACTGTCAGGTTACGGTAAACAAAAAGCTGACAACGAGAACTCAAACGCTCAGAGTACTTTAAAACTGCAAGGAGAACACACACCAATTACCGCAGGGCCCAAACCAGTTATTATCTGAACACCTATGGCAGAGGCTATCACAGGCTTTATGTGCTGTCAATAAAGAAAATTGCTTGAGGTATTTGATTAATTTTATTACACTTTCTTCAGGACTAATATGCAAAATTGAATATTAGTCCCCTCTGGGTGTTATATTAACAGTCTTAATAATTGTAACGACATATTTGTAAAATCCCTCCCCTGCTTAATACATGCAGGGGGGGGAGATTTTCTAATCCATGTCAATTCAATTATGAGACCCTTAATAGCTCAATTTTCATTGAAGATTCAATGCAAAACTAATAGCGTTACGAACTTGAAACAGTTTCTCTTTGGATAAAGTAGCAATCAACGATCCAATTTTATCTTTTGAAACCGTCTGTATATGATCACAATTAATAGCACAATCGTTATGCATACCGTCTTCTTTGGATAAGAGTACTTCGCTCGGTATGTCTCTTATGGTTGAGGTTATTGGCACAACTGTGACTTCACCTAAATAATCTAATATGGAATTTCTTGTTAAAATCACCACGGGACGTTTCTTGTCAGGACTTTTAAATTTGTACCATCTTACTTCTCCCCGTTTCATTCACCCCACTCCTGTTCTGATTCCCAAACGCTAAATTCTGTTTTACCGACAGGATGACGCTCGTATCCTTCTTTATGCCTCTTTTCAAGCATGTTGGCATTCACTTGTTTGATAGCATTCTTCAATGCTTTTCGAGTAAAGGCTGAACGGGTTGTTTTCAGCTTTTTAACAACCCTATCAACGGATGCTACTAAGTCATCATCTAATGTCATTTGAATTGTTCTCATACCCTCCTCCAAATAATGTGGTTATTTATAGCTATAATAACCCACATCGCTTATGGAGTCAATTGATTAATTATGCCATGCCTTCTGAGCTAACCAGTCATTATCTGAACCGCTATGGCAGAGGCTATCACAGGTTTTATGTGCTGTCAATAAAGAAAATTGCTTGAGGTATTTGATTAATTTTATTACACTTTCTTCAGGACTAATATGTAAAATTGAATATTAGTCCCTGTGGGTGTTAACCGCTTATGCAAAAATTCCAGCCGATATTTGGTGCAAGTCAGCAGAATCTGCTCTACACCCATGACAAAGTTTGCTTCAAGGGGAATATGAAAATTGGCACAGGCGCTTTTGTCCTCCCTTGCGGGAGGGGTAATGGCATGGCCTTAAATCTGTTGTCTGTTATTAGATGCCAGCTTCGCATTAAAAAAGTTACGCGGCCTGAAGCCTCTTCTCCATTAGCTTTATAGCGTCTTTAAACAGGCTTGACGCCTTAAAAATTTCTAAACCGATAAACTTACCAGAATCATCAAGCTCAACATTCACTCCTGGAGAAAGCTCTACAACTTCTTCTTCTGCTCCTTCTTTCCCAATATAGAGGATATCTTCCTTTTCATCGTAGAAAACCTTAAAATCTTTCATTAGATTTTCCTCCATCTGCCTGTCTTAACTCTATTTTCTTTTTGCCCCTCTTTTAATGGATGAATAGTTAAAAGATTAGCGCAATCTTCTTCAATAATATATGCTACCATTACATCCCTAAATTTATCATAAAGTTTAAGCTTCATAGCAGCTATTAAATGTCCTGTTTTTTCATCAAAGTATCTTTCATTAGACTGTTTATATATTATTTTTGGCAAATCATATTCAATTTTCCTTAAAGATAGCCTGTTCTTGAGATGTTGAGAATATGATATTTGCATTTTTTTATTTATGCAATTATTATACTGAAAGGAATTATTTAAAGCAATAAAAGAATAGGAGCCTGCTGAAAAAGGCTGTAAAAGGCTTGTAGAAGGGGCTGTAAGGCTGTATAATAAAAAATAAACATGAAAGAAGTGTAAAATGCTTAAGACTCAACGAAAGATATTGGCTTGTTCTACATTAAGAGAGGCGGAATGAAATGCCCTTTTTTTTAATTTGGAGCCATTAAAAATGACCTGTGTTATCTGCGGTAAGGAGTTTGAAGAGCATGAGGAGATTACAGTAATTGGGGAAGGAAAAGGTATCTGTGATGATTGTGAAAAAATAGGCGGCGAGGATTTAATTATCCCCGCATATTTTGGGGATATGCCATAATGTTATGTATGAGAGGAATGAGAGCCGACGTGTCTATTGATATTTGTAAAATAATGCAAAACAAAGGATGCCCTTTAATGGAAATTAACAGTTGAGTTAAAAGACAAGATGACTACCGCAGAGCCTTCAAACACCATTAAGGTCTTTTATCACCCCCTTAGTGTAGTTGTAAATGTTGAAAAAGCAGCAGGGGAAAGCTATTTTTTTATGGAAAAACCGAGGGCGGTTTCATTTCGCACTGTAAGAGAGAAGAAGGCTGGCACACCATCTATCATACTTGCCTTTTAGCCAAAATAAGGCTATAATTACCCTGTATTTCAGCCAAACATTGGCTAAAGGGTGATAAGATGCGCAGGGATATTGAAAAAGAGCTGATTTTATGGAAATCGCAAATAGAAAGATATCCTCTGATAATCAGAGGCGCCAGACAGGTGGGCAAAAGCTATCTTGTTGAAACATTTGGTAAAACCCACTTTCAAAATAATGTCGTAGTTAATCTTGAATTTCAACCTCAGTTAAAGGACTGTTTTAAGTCCCTTGACCCATCTGAAATCATCAACAAGCTTCAGTTGCTTCTTGGTGTGCAGATTAAAGAAGATAATACCCTTTTATTTCTGGATGAGATACAGGAATGTCCGCAGGCAATAATGTCCCTTAGATATTTTAAGGAGAAAATGCCGAAGTTGGCTGTTATAGCAGCAGGCTCGCTTCTTGAGTTTGTTATGAGAAGCCCTGACTTTAAGATGCCGGTTGGAAGGGTCCAATTTCTTTATTTAGAGCCAATGTCTTTTTCTGAATATCTTGATGCTACCGGTAATCAAAATTTAAGGAAATTCCTTTCAGATGTTAAATTAACAGATTCAATAGACGATGTTATCCATAAAAAACTTCTTGAACTGCTTCGCATATACATCATTGTCGGCGGAATGCCTGCAGTGCTAAATGAATACTTGTCCAGTAATGATTTGATGAATTGCCAGAGGATACAGACAGCGCTTCTACAGACATACAGGAGTGATTTCGGAAAATATGCAAAGTTTTCTCAACACAAATATCTGCAAAAGGTATTTGATACTGCACCCCGCATGATAGGGCAGAGGATAAAATATTCAAACATTGACCCGGATACCCGCTCAAGAGACCTGAAGAATGCCCTGAACCTGCTGACTCTTGCCGGGATAGTTAGTCCAATATATTTAACAAAGGCTTCAGGGCTTCCTCTTGGCGCACAAGTAAACGAACAAAGATTTAAATTAAATTTTCTGGACGTCGGGCTGATGCAAAATTCCTGCGGTTTGCAGGGGCGATTAAGCATGGAAGAAAATTTTATGCAGATAAATGCGGGTGCTGTGGCTGAGCAGTTTGTTGGACAGGAGCTGACAGTATATTCTGATAAACATCAACAAGCCAGCCTTTATTTTTGGGCAAGAGAGAAAAAAGGCAGCATGGCAGAGGTTGATTATGTCATAAATATTGGCTCAGATATTTTTCCAGTAGAGGTAAAATCAGGCAAAGAAGGCAGACTTAAATCATTAAGGATGTTTATTGAGGAGAAGAAATCAAAGTTAGGCATACGATTTTCACAGGATAAATTATCTTATTATGACAAAATACTTTCTATCCCGCTTTATATGGTTGAACAACTGCCGAGATTGGCAGAAGGTTTACTCCGTTAGATAAAAATCAGTACAGTAAGTATAAATAAGGAGATGCATATGAGGCTTAAAATCTTGTCCTTATATACAGCAGCCAAAGAAACAGCGCCACTGCAGTATATGCAATTGCAAACTCTAAAGCAGCGCCAATACCAAATCTGTTGCCAATCCCCGCAGGTGTTAATGAGTATGCGTGGATTATGCCAAAGAAGGACATTGCTGCGCCTGTGAATGCCCAGAGTGCAGCCTTTTTGTACTCCTTTTCTATTACATATACTGACATTGCAGAAAGTATCATAGAGGTAAAGATAAATCCCTGACTTAGCGCTATAGCGCCTGTGATAGGGATTATGCCCTGAAATGCGCCGCTGGTTACTGTGCTGTATAATGTTGTCTTTGCAGCCCGGAGGCCTGACTCTACCATGTTTAATCCCCAGGATGCGAGTGAGGGAAAAAGGCCGATAGCAACAGCAAGGGCATGGTGCTTTGGCGTTTCCTGAAAGGCCTGTGCAGCAATTATTATCCCAATCCATAGCAAAATGCCGATGCCTGCTTCCATGGGAATAAGCCTCAGCACAGCATCCATTGTCCCTGTAAGGCATACGAAGCCAATAAAGACGCCGTTTAGTATAGAGTAGCCTGTCCTTGCTCCCATTGCCTTCCATCCGGGATGGCCTATATATATAGTAGTTGGAAAACAGCTTCCAAAGAATGAGGCAAGGATGCTTCCAATCCCATTTGCAAGCAATGACGGCTTTGTTTCGTATCTGTCGCCTGCTGCCTCTGCGCTCTCAAGATTTTGCAAAGAGCCAACCACATTGAAAAGCCCCATAGGAATAATAACAGCCATATAACGCCAGACATATTCACTGCCAATCAGACTAAAGACGCTTCCAATAACAGGTATTGGCGGATGAATTGCAACACCTATGCCCTTGCTCCAGTCAGGGTCAAAATAGCCGCTCATGCCTGAAAGATTTAGCCCCCACGCTATTGCAGTTCCAACTCCAATGGCAAAGAGTCCGCCGGGAATCCCGCCGGGCAGGCGCACATGGGACATATAATAAAACAGGATTATTGCAGCAGGGATTAATGCAAGCCCTGGCTTTGCAAATATCTGAAAGGCAAACTCCATAGAGATAAATGTTATGGCAATTCCGGCAAGCGTTGAAAGCAAAGCTGCCCTCGGCGTTATCCTTCTGAGCCAATCGCCGACAAAGGCGCCTGCTGTTTCTATTACACCGCTAAAAAAGCATGCAACAAGCCCAACCTTCCATGCAAGGTCTGGGTTTTTTGTCTCATGATAAACAGGGGCCATTACAAAAAAGATGTATGCAAAGAGGCTTACTGTGTTTATGCCATATGGAAGCGCTGTTACATCATCCCTTCCTGTGCGCATGGCGAACTGCCTTGCCTGTATAGAATAGAAGATATTTCCAGCAATGATGGAGATAGCTGCGCCTGGGAGTATGTATCCAAACACAACCTCATTTGGTATGCCTGCAACCCTGTTTGTGAGTGTAACAATCAGCATCAACTGTATCAGATTGTCTATTGCCAGCCCAAAAAAACCATCAAGGTCTTTTCTCACAAACTAAGGATAGGAGATATTTTTAATCATAGGCATTTCCTCTTGATTATATAATCAGCACGGATTTTATAGCACAATCTTATTTATCTTTCCAGCAAAAAAAGAAATATCACACCAAAATCATCATCCTCCTTGTCTTTATGCCTTTAACCTGTTATTATTTCATAACTGATAAATATTTTGTGCAAAATGAGTAATAAAGGTGGTGAGTATGCTTAATAAGATAGATTCCTTTTTTTCCAAATACCTCAATAAAAAAGGGGGTAAAGTTCAAAGGGCTCATAATATAGAGGCAGCTACATGCGCGGTCCTGTTGGAAATTGCAAAGATTGATGTGGAGTTTACAAATGAAGAACAGCAGATTATACATAGCATATTAAAGAAGGAATTTTCATTAACAGATAAGGAGGTTGAAGACCTTGTTAAACTTACCAGTAAAGAGTTAGAACAGAGCAGCGACCTTTGGCATTTTACCGATACTATTAATAAGAATTTTACAAAAGAGCAAAAAGTCCAGCTTATAGAGCATATATGGCAGATAATCTATTCAGACAAACATTTGAAAGGACATGAAGACTATCTTGTTCATAAACTGCAAAGGCTTATGTGGCTTGATCATAAAGACCTGATTGATGCAAAGACAAAGGTTAAGAAGGAGCTCCTTAAGACTTAAATTGCAATACAGTAAAACACACAAAGCAGCTTTTGAGGTCAGATAAGCCTTCCTCCCTCAAAATATTCTATTGCGCGATTGACATTTTCCCTTTTGCCGATAAAAAGGATAACATCCCCTGCCTTCAGAATAAACTCAGACGAAGGGTTGTGATGAACCCGTTCCCCTCGCTGAACTGTAATAATTGTAACCCCTGTCTTCGCACGGAGGTGCAATTCGGAAATAGAGCGGCCGTCCACAGGAGAGCCGTCTTTTATCAGGTATGTCTCTGTCTCTATATCCTTTAAGAACTCATGCCTCTCTGCAAGGTGTTTTTTGGGAAGCTCCACAGTCCTTAAGACGCTGTAGCTGTCCTTTCTGATATTATCTATATGCCCTGTGATTACATTCCTTGGCGTATGATAGTGATGAAGCGTCCGTGAGAATATCTCTATGGATGTCTCAAACTCCTCTGGTATAACCTCATTAGCTCCAAGCCTCACAAGGTCATCAACCTCTGCAATGTATTTTGTCCTTACAATTATATGAATCTCTGGATTCTCATGCCTTGCAATCTGAACTATCCTCCGCGTCCCTGCTGCATCTGATATAGCGATAACAAGCACCTTTGCATGCTGAATCCCCATCTTATGCAGTATCTCAGAGCTTGTTCCGTCGCCGTAATAGATCGGCTCACCCCTCTTTTTCATCCTTCTAACTGTAGCAGCATTCATCTCTAAAATAACATAAGAAATATCAGACTCCTTTAGCACCTTTGCAAGGTTGCTGCCATTAACGCCAAAACCTATTATTATTACATGGCCTGTTCTCCTTAGATGATACGCCTCCCCTTCCCTGCTCTTTATCCGCTCAAGTCTTTTTAAAGGCGCGCTTGAAGAAAGCCATGCTGATATAGAAGGCGCTGCACTAATGATAAAAGGCGTTAGTATCATTGTTAATACAGATGCTGATAAAAACATCTGGTAGGCATATTCAGTTAGTAATCCTGCTGCCTTGCCGGCAAGCGCAAGGACAAAAGAGAATTCTCCAATTTGAAACAGATACACGCCTGTCTGAATTGAGACCCTGAAGGGCTGTTTAAAAAAGGATGCTGACAATATGCCTGTTGCGGATTTTAATATTAATATTACGCAGACAATGCTAACAACTGTAGCAAGATTTGCCCTGAAAAAATCAACATCCATCAGCATGCCAACTGAGATAAAAAATAGTCCTGAAAAGCTTTCTTTAAAGGGCAGGATGTCTGATATTGCCTGTGAGGCGTATTCTGACTCTGATATTATAATCCCTGCAAGGAATGCGCCCAATGCAAGTGAAAGCCCGAATTGGGATGTAAGGAGCGCAGTGCTGATGCACAATAATATTATGGTAATAACAAAGAGCTCGCGGCTCCTGCTGCTGACAACCTGATGAAGTATGTGGGGCACAACCCATCTTGCAGCAAAGATAACAGCTCCGATTACTACTGATGCCTTGAGCATAATAAAAGCAACATCAATGACACTACCGCCATTCCCTGCAAGTATAGGGATTAATAACATAAAGGGAATCACGCAGAGGTCCTGAAATATCAGCATGCCAACAGACATGCGGCCGTGAGCCGTATTTATCTCTGCCCTGTCAAAAAGCAGCTTCATCACAATCGCAGTGCTGCTTAATGAGACAAGAAAACCATTAAAGATGGCAATATTGCTATCCTGCTTAAGAAATGTATAGCTCAATATAGCTACAACAGCAATAGTTGTGGAAACCTGAAGCAGGCCGCCTCCAAATACAGCAGTGCGCGACATCAGAAGGCTGCTTAATGAAAACTCAAGGCCAATAGTAAACATAAGCAGTATGACGCCTATCTCTGCAAGAAGCTCAACATCCTTTACATTTCTGATTAATTCAAGGCCGTGAGGACCTAATATCAGACCAGCTATAAGGAAGCCGACAATAGACGGGATATTCAGCCTTCCGAGAAGAAATACCACAATGGCTGAAACACCAAATATAATGGTGAGCGATTTTAGGAACTCAAGCTCCATTAATTATCCCTTATGCCCCTCCGATCCTTAACTGCGGATCCACTGCCTCTTTCAGCGCATCTCCAAGAATATTAAATGACATCACAGTAATAAATATCATTATAGCAGGAAAAATCAGGAGATGGGGATAAAACCTTAATGCTGCCCAGCCGTCATTTGCAAGAACACCCCAACTGCTAAAAGGAGGCGCAAGGCCAAGGCCGATAAAGCTCAGTGTGGATTCAGAGAGGATTGCCGCAGGGATACGGAATGTCATTGTTACAATCAACGGGCTGAGCGTGTTCGGCAGGATATGCCTTAGAATTATCCTCCAGTGTCCTGCGCCTATTGCCCTTGCAGATTCAACATAAAGCTGCTCCTTTAATTTCAATACCTCGCCTCGCATAAGCCTTGCAATCCCTACCCAGTTTACAATACTTATTGCCAATACAATGCCAAAAAAGCCTTTGCCAATAATTATTGTAATGAGTATAATCACCAAAATATCTGGCAGGGCGTAGATTATATCAACAATCCTCATCATATAGTTATCAAGCCTGCCTCCTTTATAGCCTGATATTGCGCCATAGAGAACGCCGATTACCATTGCTATTAAAGTTGCAATAATACCAACTGATAACGATATCTGTGAGCCATATAAAATGCGGCTAAAGAGGTCTCTGCCGAGCTTGTCTGTGCCCATGATATGCTTGCTGTCAGGCGTCTTTAAGATATTTGCTGTATCCTGTTTATCATAGGAAAATGGTGCAATTACAGGTGCAGAAATAGCAGAGAGAATGAGGAGCGTGATAATAATTGCACTGAGCAATGTCAGAGGTCTTTTCCTAAAAATTCGAATATTCTTACTCAAGCCTCACCCTCGGATCAACAACCTTATAAAGAACATCCACAACAATATTTGCAATGATAATCAGAACAGCATACACCATTGTGGTTGCCATTATTAATGGATAGTCCCTGTCTGTAACAGCAGTAATAAAATATCTTCCCATGCCTGGGATAGAATATATATATTCAACAACAAATGAGCCTGCAACAAGGCTTGCAAGTATTGGACCCATTACGCTTATAATCGGCGTCATGGCATTTTTCAATACATGCTTTAATATTATTTTGCTGTAAGGAAGTCCTTTTGCGTATGCTGTCCTTACAAAGTCTTTATGCAAGACCTCAAGGATGCTTGCCCTCGTGAGCCTTGCAATATAAGCAGTAGGGCCGATACCGAGTGTTATTGCAGGCAGGAGCATATTAGACCAACCCTCCCAGAGTGCAGGCGGAAATATCTTTAAGGAATGGGCAAATATAAGTATAAGCAGAGCGCCAAGCACAAAATGGGGTATTGTTATGCCGAGGACAGCGCTGAACATGGTGATTTTATCTATGAACGTATTTCTGTATACAGCTGCAATTATGCCGAGAGGTATGCCTATGAATAGTGGAATCATAAAAGCAAGCAGACCTAATTGAAGAGACACAGGAAAGGTATCTTTTAAAATATCCTTTACAGACCTGCCGAGATATTTATATGACGGCCCCATGTCGCCGAGGACAAGATTATAGATATAGATTGTAAATTGTGTCCATACAGGCTTATCAAGAAGATACTTTGCCTCTATATTTGCCTTTATCTCTGGAGGCAGCTTCTTCTCCTTATCAAAAGGCCCGCCGGGGACAGTATACATAAGGATAAATGATATAAGGGCAATGATAAAGAGGACGGGTATGGAGAATGCAATTCTTTTTATTAGGAATTTAATCATATTATATTCCTATTGTTCGTCATTCCTGCGAAAGCAGGAATCCAGTGTCTTTGTTTTATATCTCTGGATTCCCGCCTACGCGGGAATGACAATAGCTGTGTTTATCTCTTTTCCACCTTTACATCCTTTAAATAAAGTATATCCATTGAATTTAGCCTGTAACCCTTCACATAAGGCTTTACCAATACATTCTGTTCAGAGATAAATAATGGCATGATAGGCGCATCTATCTCGCACAAAATCCTCTGCGCCTCATTATATAATTTTATCCTTTTCTCAGCATCCATCTCTATTGCTGCAAGCTCAATCAATTTATCATATTTTTTGTTAGACCACTTTGTATTGTTGTTTCCGCTGTCTGTTGTAAATAGGTTCATAAAATTATCAGGGTCAGGAAAGTCAGCGCCCCAGCCGAGCCGAAATATTGCAGGCACATCAGTCTTTAATCTTTTTAGATAAACCTTCCACTCCTGATTATCAAGCTCAACAGTTACATTCAGATTCCTCTTCCACTGTGCCTGCAAATTCTCTGCGACCATCTGATTCTCTGGACCAGTATTGAAGACCACACTCGCCTTTGGAAAATTCTTGCCATCAGGATAGCCTGCCTCTTTTAACAGCTTCTTTGCCTCATCAGGATTATATTTTAAGCCGATATCTGGATTATACGATAGCATCCCCTTTGGTATCCAAGATGTAGCAGTCGCCTCTACGCCTTTTAAAATCTTTGGAAACTCGCTCCGGTCAATTGCCATTGAAAATGCCCTTCTTACTCTAACATTATTGAATGGCGGTTTTGTAACATTAAAGCCATAATAATTATTCCTAAGCATCGGCATATTCCTGTATTCAGGGCTATCTTTATAATGCGGTATTGCAATTGGCGGAATGCTGACAATATCCAATCCTTCGGTTTCATAGAGTGTTAATGCAGTTGATGTTTCGCCTATCATAAACATCTCTACTTTATCTACTGATGGTTTTTTCTCATAATATCTTTTATTCGGCCTTAGTTCAATTTTATATTCATGTTTCCATTTATGAAGAATAAAAGGGCCGTTGGTAACAATATTTTCGGGCTCTGTCCATCTGCTTCCGTGCTTTTCTACAATATCCTTTCTCAATGGAAATGTAACCATAAAGGTAGTTATGCTCGGAAAATATGGGGTTGGTTTCTTTAAATCAACAACAAGGGTATATTTATCTACTGCCTTTATACTAACAAGAAAAAAATCCTTTATCTTTCCTGAATTGTACTCCTGCGCATTATTTATATCATATAAAAAATATGCGTACTCGGCAGCAACAGAAGGCTCAAGCAGCCTATTCCATGAATACTCAAAATCATAAGCTGTAACAGAAACACCGTCTGTCCAGAAGACATCGTCCTTTAAATAAAAGGTATATCTCTTTCCGCTATTAGAAATAACCCATTTCTTTGCAATTGCAGGTATCGGATTCAAGTCTTTGTCAAATGCTGTAAGCCCATCCATTAGATTTGTAATTACATGAAAGGAGGTGCTGTCAGTTGCAAGCGTCCAGTCCAGCGTCGGCGGCTCTCCGCCAATATTTAGCTTTAATGTATTACTTCCTTGTAAGTTATTATTGTCAGAACAACCTGTATTAATAAGGAAGAAAAGGAATAGAAAAAATCTTAAGATAAACATTTTACTATTTAAGCCATTGAAGGCAAGAAGTCAATAATATTCCATTAAGGTGATTAATAAGAAATAAAAAAGCCCATCAGATATTATCTGATGGGCTTTCATTTTTAATCCCGGCAGCGTCCTACTTTCCCATGACCTTTCAGTCATAGTATCATCGGCCCTGGAAGGCTTAACTTCCGTGTTCGGGATGGGAACGGGTGTTGCCCCTCCGGTAAAGCCACCGAGAAACTCTAATCTAAAAATGCCGAATTTATCAGAAGCAAATAAATTATGGTCAAGCCTCACGACCTATTAGTACTGGTAAGCTAAAATCGTCGCCGATCTTACACACCCAGCCTATCAACCTTGTAGTCTACAAGGGGTCTTTAGGTATCATGTGATACGGGATATCTAGTTTTGAGGCGGGTTTCCCGCTTAGATGCTTTCAGCGGTTATCCCTTCCGAACATAGCTACCCGGCGCTGCCCTTGGCAGGACAACCGGCAAACTAGAGGTTCGTCCAACCCGGTCCTCTCGTACTAGGGTCGGGTCCTCTCAAATATCCTCCACCCACGACAGATAGGGACCAAACTGTCTCGCGACGTTTTGAACCCAGCTCTCGTACCGCTTTAATCGGCGAACAGCCGAACCCTTGGGACCTACTTCAGCCCCAGGATGCGATGAGCCGACATCGAGGTGCCAAACCGCGTCGTCGATGTGAACTCTTGGACGCGATAAGCCTGTTATCCCCGGAGTACCTTTTATCCGTTGAGCGATGGCCCTTCCACACAGAACCACCGGATCACTAAGCCCTACTTTCGTATCTGCTTGACCTGTCAGTCTCACAGTTAAGCTCCCTTATGCCTTTACACTCGAAGGCTGATTTCCGACCAGCCTGAGGGAACCTTTGGGCGCCTCCGTTACCTTTTGGGAGGCGACCGCCCCAGTCAAACTACCCACCAGACAGTGTCCCCGATCCCGATAAGGGACCAAGGTTAGAATATCAGAGTAATAAGGGTGGTATTTCACTGTTGACTCCATCCCAGCTAGCGCCAGAACTTCAAAGTCTCCCACCTATGCTACACATATCACACCAAAATTCACTGTCAAGCTGCAGTGAAGGTTCACAGGGTCTTTCCGTCTAGTCGCGGGCAACCGGCATCTTCACCGGTACTACAATTTCGCTGAGTCACTGGCCGAGACAGCGCTCCAATCGTTACGCCATTCGTGCAGGTCGGAACTTACCCGACAAGGAATTTCGCTACCTTAGGACCGTTATAGTTACGGCCGCCGTTTACCGGGGCTTCGATTCAGGGCTTTGCTTGCGCTAACCCCTCCTGTTAACCTTCCGGCACCGGGCAGGCGTCAGCCCCTATACATCGTCTTTCGACTTTGCAGAGACCTGTGTTTTTGGTAAACAGTCGTCAGAGCCTCTTTACTGTGGCCCTTTCATGCCTCACGGGCGAACCGCTTGACACTAATAGGGCACCCCTTCTCCCGAAGTTACGGGGCCATTTTGCATAGTTCCTTAGCCAGTGTTCTCTCACGCGCCTTAGAGTTTTCCTCCTACCTACCTGTGTCGGTTTGCGGTACGGTCGCTATAACAACTCGCTACGAGGTTTTTCTTGGCAGCATGGGATCAACCAGTTTACGGCCTTACGGCCTCCCCATCACCTCTCGGAGTTAATGGTCTCGCGGATTTGCCAGCAAGACCCTCCTACCAGCTTGGACCCGGTATTCCAACACCGGGATGGTCTACCCTTCTGCGTCACCCCTTCGCTGATAACGCTGCTACAGCGGTACAGGAATATTAACCTGTTGTCCATCGCCTACTCCACTTGGCCTCGGCTTAGGTACCGACTAACCCTGGGAGGACGAGCCTTCCCCAGGAACCCTTAGGTTTTCGGCGTCCAGGATTCTCACCTGAATTATCGCTACTTATGCCGGCAGAATCTCTTCCCTTTCGTCCAGCAGTCCTTGTCGGTCTACCTTCATCCTATAAGGGAATGCTCCCCTACCAATCATTGCAAAGCAATGATTCCGCAGCTTCGGTAATGAGCTTTAGCCCCGATACATTTTTGGCGCAAATTCGCTTGACCAGTGAGCTGTTACGCACTCTTTAAAGGATGGCTGCTTCTAAGCCAACCTCCTGGTTGTCTTTGCGCTTTCACAACCTTTCCCACTTAGCTCATATTTAGGGACCTTAGCTGGCGGTCTGGGCTATTTCCCTCTCGACCACGGATCTTAGCACTCGTAGTCTGACTCCTGCAATAAAAGTTGACGGCATTCGGAGTTTGGTTGGGTTTGGTAACCTGGTAAGGCCCCTAGTCCATCCAGTGCTCTACCTCCGTCACTTAATTTGCAAGGCTAGCCCTAAAGCTATTTCGGGGAGAACCAGCTATCACTAGGTTTGATTAGCCTTTCACCCCTACCCACAGCTCATCCCATAAATTTTCAACTTTAATGGGTTCGGACCTCCATTTCGTTTTATCGAAACTTCATCCTGGCCATGGGTAGATCACCTAGCTTCGGGTCTATTCAGTGCAACTAAACGCCCTTTTAAGACTCGCTTTCGCTGCGGCTCCTCCTGTAACAGGATTAACCTTGCTGCACAAAATAACTCGCCGGCTCATTAAGCAAAAGGCACGCGGTCAGGCATTTCCCTTGCGGGACATAGCCCTCCCACTGCTTGTAAGCATACGGTTTCAGGTACTATTTCACTCCCCTCACTGGGGTGCTTTTCACCTTTCCCTCACGGTACTAGTTCACTATCGGTCATCAGGTAGTATTTAGCCTTGCCCCGTGGTCGGGGCGGATTCCCACAGGATTACACGTGTCCCATGGTACTCAGGTATCTGCTAAGAGGCAATTCATTTTCATCTACAGGACTATCACCTTCTATGGCGGGACTTTCCAGACCCTTCGATTAACGAACTGCTTTGTAACTCTCCGGCTCTAAACCGAGCAGACCCTACAACCCCTCATCAGTTGCCTGATAAGGTTTAGGCTCTTCCCCTTTCGCT